>OMEJ01000166.1_pt1 | contig 75023 bp, 63 predicted proteins | sample 1645361 | NCBI WGS metagenome assembly OMEJ01 (sample SAMEA103958156, study PRJEB25191) | human gut metagenome
AAATTTGTGGGCGAAGACGCAGTGGCGGCCGTGGGCTCCTCCTTCCCCATCGTGTTTTTGTCGGTGGCCGTGGCCTCCGGACTGTCCATGGGCTGTACGGTGGTGGTGTCCCAGCTGTTCGGTGCCGGGCGCATCCATGAGATGAAGACCACCATCTCCACCGCCATCATCTCTCTGGGCGTCCTGGGGCTCCTCATCATGGGCCTGGGAACGCTGCTGGCCGGTCCCCTGCTGCAGCTGCTGGGCACGGACCCGGATATCATGGCCGACTCCCGGACGTATCTGCAGATCTATTTCGGCGGCGCGGTCTTCCTGTTCCTCTACAACACTCTCAACGGCATCTATAACGCCCAGGGGGACAGCAAGACGCCCCTGATCTTCCTGATGATCTCCAGCCTGACAAACATCGTGCTGGACCTGCTGTTCGTTATCCGCTTCGGCATGGGCGTGGCTGGCGTGGCGTGGGCCACGCTGATCGCCCAGGGCCTCTGCGCCGTGGCCTCCCTGCTGGTGTTGCTCCGCCGGATGCGGCGGATGCCCTGCGAGCCGGAAAAACAGGGCGTGAAGCTGCCCCTCTTCCACATGGTGGCGGTGAAGCGTATCGCCCAGATCGGCCTGCCCTCCATGCTCCAGCAGTCTCTGGTGTCCCTCTCCATGATGATGATGCAGGGTCTGGTCAACTCCTTCGGCAAAGTGCTGGTGGCCGGATACACTGCTGCCACGAAGATCGACTCCCTGGCCATGTTGCCCAACATGAACATCTCCAACGCCATGTCCAGCTTCACGGCCCAAAACATCGGTGCAGGCAAGTACGAGCGGGTCAAGGAGGGCCTGAAGGCCTGTCTGCTGATGGTGGCGGTATTCTCTCTGCTGATCACCGTCATCATCTTTCTTTTCGGAAACCAGCTGCTATCCCTGTTCCTGGACCCGGGGGACGCCTCGGGCGCCATGGGCTACGGTCTGGCCTATATGCACACAGTCTCCCTCTTCTATATCCTGATGGGCCTGCTGTTCGTCCCCAACGGGATGCTGCGGGGCGCGGGTGACATGGCAGCCTTCACCTTCAGCTCCATGGCCAACCTGTTCTCCCGGGTGGGCATCGCCTACGCACTGGTGTATCTCACCCCGCTGGGGGCCAACGCCATCTGGTGGTCCATCCCCGCCGGCTGGCTGATCGGCGCGGCGGTCTCCCTGCTCCGGGTCAAGAGTGGAAAGTGGATGCGCAAGGCTGTGGCCGACCGCTGACCCCCGCAGGCGGTCTATTTCAGGAATCGCAGGTGCTGTGGATATGAACAGGAAACAGAATCTGGAGGTCTTTGCGAAGACACCCGTCCGAAAGGCCGTGCTGCTGCAGATAGTCCCGGCCGTGGCCAGTCAGATGGTCACGCTGGTCTACAATCTGGCGGACACCTACTTTGTGGGGATGTTGAACGCCCCCCATGAAACCGCGGCCGTCACTGTGGCCTATCCCTCCTTTCTGATGCTGACCGCCATTTCCAACCTCTTCGGCGTGGGCGGGGCCAGCGCCATCGCCCGGGCCCTGGGCCGTCAGGACGAGGAGGGTGCCCGGCGGATCGCCGCTATCTCTCTGGCCGGCGGCCTGCTGTCCGCCCTGCTCTTCTCCGCAGCGTTCCGATTGCTGGCCGATCCCGTGCTGCACCTGTGCGGCGCCACCGAGGCTACCTATGCTGCTGCCTACGGATACGCCAAATGGGTCGTCATACTGGGCGGCCCCTTCACCATTCTCAACACCCTCCTGGCGAATCTGGTCCGGGCGGAGGGCGGCGCCGGAGCCGCCGCCTTCGGGGTCTCCTTCGGCGGCGTCCTGAATATCCTGCTGGACCCGCTGTTCGTCCTGCCCCAGTTCTTGGGCCTGGGCGCGGTGGGCGCGGGCATGGCCACAGCCCTCTCCAACGGGGCGGCGGTGGCCTGTTTTGCCGTCTATCTGGTCCGCCGCCGGGGCGCCACCTATTTGAACCTGCTGCCGGCGAATCTGCGGTATGCCGCCCAGTACCTGCGCCCCATTCTGGCCATCGGCTTCCCCTCCGCCCTGCAGTATGCGCTGACAGTGGTGGCCACCGCTGCCCAGGCCGACTTTGTATCCCAATACCCCACAGAGGCGGTGGCGGCCCTGGGCATCGTAAAAAAACTGGACCAGCTGCCCCTGTATTTCTCCATCGGTGTCTCCAACGGACTTCTGCCGCTGCTGGCCTATAACCACGCTGCCGGGAATCACCGTCGGCGTGCGCAGGCCTTCCGGATAGGGAGCCTGATGTCCTTTGGCTTCGCCGTGCTGTGTCTGGTCTGCTATGAGGCGTTTGCCACCCCCCTGGTCTCCCTGTTCATTGCCGATGCTGCGACAGTCCGCTATGGGGCCGTGTTCCTGCGGTGCATGGTGACGGCAATGCCCATGATGGCCCTGTGCTATCCCATGATCATCCAGTTCCAGGCCATGGGCAGGGCCAGGGAGTCCCTGGTCTGCTCGATCCTGCGCAAGGGTGTACTGGACATTCCGCTGCTCTATCTCATGGACGCGCTCTTTCCCCTGTACGGCTGTATGTGGGTGCAGCCCATCGTGGACGCCATCTCGCTGGCCGCAGCCCTGTGGTTTTACCGGGCCATCCAAAGGGGGAGCGCGGCGGGCGGAACGGCCCCAGCCGGGGCCTGAAACCGGCGTGAGCAAAACGGAACTGTAAGGAGGAGAACGAATCCGTGGCAAGCAAGGAGCACGATTTTTCCGTCGGCAGCATTCCCCGCAACATCATTTCGCTGGCGCTGCCCATGACGGCTGCCCAGCTCATCAACGTGCTGTACAGCGTGGTGGACCGCATCTACCTGGGGCGGCTCCCCGGGCATCTGGCTCTGACGGGCCTGGGGCTGACGCTGCCCATCATCTCCATCGTGATGGGCTTTGCCAACCTGTGCGGCACGGGGGGCGCCCCCCTGTGCTCCATCTACCGGGGCAAGGGCGAGGAGGAAGAGGCCGAGCGGATCATGGGCAACGCCTTCACCCTTCTGCTGATTTTCGGCGTCGCTGTCACAGGGGTGTTCCTGCTGTTCCGGCATCCCCTGCTCTACCTGTTCGGCGCCAGTGACGCCACCTATCCCTATGCCGAGGCGTACATGACCATCTATCTGCTGGGGACCGTCTTTGTCATGATCGGCCTGGGGATGAATCCCTTCATCACGTCTCAGGGCTTCGGCCGCACCGGGATGATGACCGTGGGCCTGGGGGCGGTGGTCAACATCGTGCTGGATCCGGTCTTCATCTTCGCCCTGGACATGGGGGTGCGGGGCGCGGCGCTGGCCACCGTGATCGCCCAGGGCTGCTCCGCCGTGTGGGTACTGAAATTCCTCACCGGGCGGAAGGCCATCCTGCGGCTCCGCCTGCGGAATCTGGCGCTGGGCGCCGGGCGAGTGAAATCCATCGTGGCCCTGGGCCTGTCCGGCTTCTTCATGAATCTCACCAACAGTCTGGTGCAGGTGGTATGCAACGCCACGCTCCAGGCATACGGCGGCGACCTGTACGTAGGCGTGATGACCATCATCAACTCCCTGCGGGAGGTGTTCTTCATGCCGGTGCAGGGGCTCACCAACGGCGCCCAGCCGGTCACCGGGTACAACTACGGCGCCGGCCGATACAGCCGCGTCCGGAGCTCCATCCGCTTCAGCGTGGCGGTGACGGTTGGTTACGCCGCTGTCTTCTGGGCCGCCGCCATGTTGTTCCCCGGGCTTTTGATCCGGGTCTTCAACAGTGAGCCGGAGGTGGTGGCTGCCGGCATCCCCGCCCTGCGCATTTACTTCTGCCTGTTTATCCCCATGTCCCTCCAAATGGCGGGGCAGGGTGTGTTCGTGAGCCTGGGGCGCTCCAAGCAGGCGGTTTTCTTCTCTCTGCTGCGCAAAGCCATCATCAATGCGCCGCTGACGGTCGTCCTGCCTATCTGGATGGGCACCACCGGCGTATTCACAGCCGAGGCCATCTCCCAGCTGGTAGGCGGCCTGGCCTGCAGCCTCACCATGTATTTCACCGTGTACCGTCCCCTGGGCCGCCTGCCGGACCGCCCGCCGGAGAACATCTGAGACCCGGTTGCCGCGCCGTTGTTCCCTCTCTTACTCCCACAGACTCGCAAGAAAAAGCGGAGGCGCTTTTGGAGGTTTTTCCAAAAGCGCCTCCTCTGCCTGTTCCGGCCCCCTGCGCGTCTTGACAAACAGTTCCGGCCCGGCTATAATCTTGCCCGCAAGTCCCGGCCGCCCCTCTGCGGGAGGTTGGAAGATCCCGAACCTGTTAGGAGCACCGCCACACCATGAGAGCATCCTCTGCATACAGCCTCTTTGATACAGAGAGCGTCTGGGCCATCCTGATGCGGATCGCGCCTCCGGTCATGCTGGCCCAGCTGATCCAGGCCATGTACAACATCGTGGACAGCTATTTTGTGGGCCAGTTCTCCAGTGACGGCCTCACCGCCCTCTCCATCGTCTACCCTGTCCAACTGATCGTCACCGCCATCGCTGTCGGCACCGGCGTGGGCGTCAATACCCTGATGTCCCGGTACGACGGCCAGGGGAACCACCACCTAGCCGACCGGACCGCCGGAACAGGGACGGTCCTAGCGCTGATCAGTTGGCTGATCTTCGCCGTATTGAGCGGCCTGCTGATGCGCCCCTTTGCCGCGATCTCCACGGAGTCCTCCTCCGTGGCGGACCTTGCCGTGACATACGGTACCATCGTCTGCGTGGGCAGTCCGGGTGTGTTTCTGGAGAGTACCTGGAGCAAGGTCCACCAAGCCCGCGGCAACATGCGCCTGCCCATGTTGGCCCAGATCGCCGGCGCCGCGGCCAATATCGTGCTGGACCCGATTCTGATCTTCGGCCTTGGCCCGGCACCGGCGCTGGGAGTGGCCGGTGCCGCCTTTGCTACGGTGTCAGGCCAGGTGCTGGCGGCGCTCATTGTTGTCTCTGGATTCCGGAAGCCGCCCCCCATCCGGGTGTTCCGCTCCTATGCGGCCAAGATCTACCGGTTGGGATTTCCCTCCATCTTCATGCAGCTTCTGTTCACGGTCTATATCATGGCCCTGAACATGATCCTGGCCGGCTTTTCCGATGACGCCGTGACGGTCCTGGGCCTGTATTACAAGGTGCAGTCCTTCTTCTTCATCCCCCTCTCCGGACTTCAGACCTGCATCGTCCCCCTGCTGAGCTATACATACGCCAAGGGTGCCTACGGCCGCTGCCGCCGGGTGGTGAAGAACTCCGTCCTGCTGGCCATGTCCTTCATGCTGGTGGGGATCGCCTGCTTCGAGCTGATCCCGGAACAGCTGCTGCGCATTTTCACCGCGGAGCCCGCGGTCCTGGAGATCGGCGTCCAAGCCTTCCACATCATCGGCATCAGCTTTCTGCCCGCCGTGCCCTCCCTGATCCTGCCGGTCTTTTTCCAGGCCATCGGGGCGGCGCTGCCCAGCGTCCTGCTCTCCCTGACCAGGCAGATCTTCTGCCTGATTCCCGTATTCTGGCTCTTCTCCAGGATCGATCTGGCCTACACGTGGCTGGCTTTTCCCATTGCGGAAGTCGTGACCGGAACGCTGGGCCTGTGCTTCTATCTCCACCGCATCCACATCTGGGACCGCTGCAAGGGCGCGGCCCCGAAACCCGAACGCAAAGGAGCGACTGCCATGAAACTCATCACCGCCATCGTCAACAGACGGGACACCAGCGAGGTCTGCGCCGCCCTGACAGACGCCGGCTTTTACTTCACCCGCATGGCCTCCACCGGTGGTTTTCTCACCGGCGGCAACTCCACACTGCTGATCGGCACAGAGGAGGACCGGGTGCCCCAGGCCATCGCCATCATCCGCCAGAACTGCTCCCGCCGGACGGAGAAGATCTCCTCCAACGTGCAGCTGGCCACGCCCTCTGCGGCCTATCCCACGGAGGTGACCGTAGGCGGTGCCACGCTGTTCGTCTCCGATGTGACGCAGTTTGAAAAGATCTGAGCCGCCCGCCACATCCGGCGGCCGGGCACAAGCAGGACGAAGCGATCCCCCTCAGTGTGTGCACTGAGGGGGATCGCTTTTTGCATCAAGATCGATCAGGCAGGGGCAAACGCCGCGCCCGGAGACGCGGCCACAGTCCCATCCTCCCGTACGGCCACATATTCGATCATCTCGCCGCTCTCCCTGCGCAGCCGGTCCACCAGAACGCCGCCCTCCTCTTCCCCCAGGATGAAAAAGGCAGTGGAGAGCAGGTCTGTGTAAACAGGCCGCGAGGACAGGATGGAGACGCTCTTCAGTGTCAGCGGCATGGGGTATCCGGTCCGCGGGTCCAGCAGATGGTGGTACACGGTCCCATTCTTCTGGAAGCTGTGCTCATACCAGGAGGATGTGGCGATGCCCGCGTCCTGGAGCTGCACCGTCCCAAACACCGAGCCGGTGTTGTCCGGGTCCCGGATCGCCACCTTCCACGGCCGGGTCCCGCCCTGCGCGTCCTGGTGCGCGCCGATCACAAACAGGTTCCCGCCGTAGTCCAGCACGGCCTGCCGGACGCCGCCCTGCCGCAGGCGGTCCACGGTCAGGCCCAGGGCGAAGCCTTTCCCGGCCGCGCCCGGATCCAAACCGATTCCAGAAAGATCAAACGTCACGGTCCGCGTATTCCGGTCCAGGCGGACGTGCTGATAGCCCACCCGGTCCAGCACCGCCCGGATGCGCTCCGCAGAGGGGATCCGGGGCGTCTGGGACAGAAAATCCCACAGCTTTACCACCGGCCCCACCGTGGGGTCGAATGCTCCGCCGGACAGGCGGCAGATCTCCAGGTTCTGCTCCAGGAAGGTGTACAGGGTCTCAGAGACCGGCACAGCCTCGCCGGGCCGGATGTCCCGGCAGAGCCTGGAAAGCTCTGAGTCGGGATCGAACATGCTGAGGGTGCGCTCCAGCCCGTGGGCCTCCTCCTCGCACTGCTCCAGCAGTTGCTCCCCGTCCTCCGGGATTTCCGCCGCGATGCGGCAGAGGGTGTCGTACGCCAAAAATGCGCGGGTATGCTCCATAACGGTTTTCCTTTCCGGTTCTTGTCTTTACTGGAAAACGCCGTCCTTGCGCATCTCCTCCAGGACAACCTTGGCCATCCGCAGGTAGTTGATGAACGCAGGATACATCGGCCGGTTCTTGGGATCCATATCCAGATGCGCATGGTCTGGGTTGGGATTGTCCCAGATCATGCCCATATCCCGTCCGGCGGCGTGGGGCAGGCCGGTCAGATCCAGCATGTTCTGGGTGGCGCAGACCTTCAGGTTCAGGTTGTCCATCTGGGTGCGGAAGCCCACCAGGAAGGCGTGGCGGTCCCAGCCGGAGGGGAACGGATCCTCATAGGTGGGGCAGTCGTATTTGGACTGGCGGTAGTACTTCTTCAGCTCGGGGTGGACGATGTCCTCCTCGTTGTCTGCGAAGATCTCGTCAAAGCGGCAGGAGCGGATCCTGCCGTTCTCCACCACCACCTTCAGCCAGCCGGTGAGGCCGTAGCCATAGTCCTCGGAATAGCTGTACAGCTTCTTGGAGGAGGGCTCGTCCATCTCCTTGTCCAGCTTGGCCGCGAAGGTCAGCAGCTTCTTCACGCTGCCGGAGGCGCTGGCCACCAGATCGAAGTCTCCGCTCAGGCTCTGTTTCTCCAGCATCTGCTGCTCCACGTACTGCATGCCCATGGTCAGCACGGAGCCGGCCTTCTGCATCCGGGGCTTCGTGTACTGCCAGAAGCTGTAGCTGGAGCGGCGCTTGGAGATGCCCTGGTACAGGTGGTTGTAATAGGAGGGGGCCGTGATCTCATTGAGCTCCACAAAGATCAGCTTGCCGTCGGCCTTCACCGCCTCCACAATGCCCAGGTGACCCGGATCGGCGGGAAACTCCCCCTCTACGCCGGGATAGTAGGGCGGGAACCGTTCCTCGATCCGATAGTAGTCGCCCTTCAACATCCCCTTGGGGGGCTGGACGGACCAGACCGGCTTCTTTCCTGCGTTATCCATGTTCGTTCCTCCTTACTTCACGGCGCCGTCCTTGACCATCTCATCGTGGACGATCTTGGCCAGGCGCAGATAGTTGTTCCACACGGGAGAGCGGGGCCGGGTGACGGAGCGGGCGGTGGCGTCGCTGTTGGAGACGAGCGCCACATCGTCCTTGTGTGGCTTGTCCCACACCACGCCCATGTCCGGGCCCTCCACGCAGGGCAGTCCGGTGATATCGAACATATCCTGTGTTTCGCAGACCTTCTTGTTGATGGCATCGGACTGGTCCTTGAAGCACACCAGCCAGGCGTGGCGGTCCCAGCCGGAGGGGAACGGGTCCTCATAGGTAGTGGAGAAATACTTGGACTGACGGTAGAACTGCTTCAGGTCGTCGTAGACGATGTCCTTGGTGTGATCGGCGAAGATCTCATCGTAGAAGCACCTGACGATCTTGCCGTCCTCCACCACCACCTGGAGCCAGCCGGTGATGCCGTAGCCGTAATCCTCGGTGTAGCCGTAGTACCGCTGCTTCTTGTGGTTGGAGTCCTTCCGCTGAGCGGACACGTCGTTCTTCAGGCCGATCATGTTCTTCATGGAGAAGGAGGCACCGGTCAGTAGGTCATAGTCAGCGTCCAGGTCCTGCTTTTCCAGGATCTGGTCCTCCACATATTTGAAGCCGTTGGCCAGCACCCGCCCATAGGCCACGCTGCGGCGCTTGTCATGGAAGTCCTGGAAGAACTGGAACTCCGTGCGGCGCTTGCTGACATTCTGGAAGTGGCGGACATAGTAGTTGCCCATGGTAGTCTCGTTGAACTCGGCGAAGGCGATCTTGCCGTCGTCGTCAAACACCACGTCCAGCTCGCCCTTGTGGCCGGGGTCGCCCCAGCGGCCGCTGTACCGCAGCTCGGCGTGATAGTAATCGCCCTTGACCAGGCCCTTGTACTGGGGCTGCGCCGTCCAGTCGATCAGCTCGCTCTCGTTGTCCTCATGCCAGGGGCCCAGCCCCAGCCATCTCGTCTTGTCAGTCATGTCAAATTCCTCCTTATGATTCTGTCCGTCACTTGGACGGGGTTTGCTCTTCCAGGGCGCCGGCCCGGCAGCAGGCGCAGAAGTGGCCGCTGCCGAAGTCCCGCAGCGCCAGGTCCCGGCCGGTGCAGCCCTCCCGGGCGTACAGGCAGCGTTTCGCAAAGCGGCAGCCCGGCTCCGGGTCAATGGGGCTTTGAAGTTCGCCGATGAGCTTCACCCGCTGCATTTTCTGCCGGCTGCTGGGGATGGGAATGGCAGACAGCAGAGCCTGGGAATAGGGATGCAGTGGCTGGCGGAACAGCTCCGCGGAATCCGCTGTCTCCACCAACTGGCCCAGGTACATCACCGCGATCTTATCGGAGAAGAACTTCACCACCGACAAGTCATGGGTGATAAAGAGATAGGTCAGGTGGAACTCCGCCTGCAGATCCTTCAGCAGGTTCAGGACCTGGGCCTGGATGGACACGTCCAGCGAGGACACCGGCTCGTCGCAGACGATGAACTGGGGCTGCAGGGACAGCGCCCGGGCGATGCCCACCCGCTGGCGGCGGCCGCCGTCCAGCTCGTGGGGATAGGCGTTGAACAACCGGGCGGAGAGGCCCACCACGTCCATCAGCCGGGAGACCTCCTTATCCAGCTCCGCACGGCTTTGAGCCTTTGCGTGAATCCGCAGCGGTTCCCCGATGATCTCCCCAATGGACATCCGGGGGTTCAGGGAGGAGAACGGGTCCTGGAAGATGATCTGCAGATCCTTGCGCAGGTCGTGAAGCTGCTTCTTATTCATCCTGCAGATGTCCTGTCCGTTGAACAGGATCTCGCCGCTGGTGGACTGGTGCAGGCCCAAGATCAGCCGTCCGATGGTGGACTTGCCGCAGCCGGACTCCCCCACCAGGCCCAGCGTCTCGCCTCTCCGAATGGAAAAGTTGACGCCGTCCACCGCATGAAGGGTGCCGGTGGGGCTTTTGAAATACTTCTTCAGGTCCCGGACTTCCAGGATGATATCCTTATCTGCCATGTCGCACCTCCTCCATCAGTTCGGGGGATTCGAAAACGCCTTGGTGGGCCAGGCAGCGCACCATCTGGGTGCCGCCGACGCCGGTCATCTCCGGCTTGCGGGTACGGCAGGCCCCCGTTGCGTAGGGGCACCGGGGTGCAAAGGCGCAGCCCTCCGGCAGCTCCGTGGGGTCCGGCATCTGGCCCTGGATGGGCTTGAGCTTCTCCGCCGTCTCATCCAGAGACGGGATGGAGCCGAAGAGGCCGATGGTGTAGGGATGATGGGGGTGGTCAAACACCTCCGCGATGGTGCCGCTCTCTACGATCTCACCGGCATACATGATAGCCACCCGGTCGCAGACCTGGGCCACGACGCCCAGGTCGTGGGTAATCAGCAGCAGGGAGGTACGGAGCTTTTCCTTCAGCTCGTTCATCAGTTCCAGCACCTGGGCCTGGATGGTCACGTCCAGGGCGGTGGTGGGCTCGTCCGCCAGAATCAGCTCCGGCGAGCAGGCGATGCTCATGGCGATGACCACCCGCTGCTTCATGCCGCCGGAAAACTGGTGGGGATACTCGTCATAGCGGGCCCGGGGGATGCCCACCATCTCCAGCATATCGCCGGCCTTTCTCCGGCCCTCCTCCTTGCTGCACTTTTCATGCTGGTGGATGACCTCCGCGATCTGATCGCCCACGGAGTAGACCGGGTTCAGGCTGGTCATAGGGTCCTGGAAAATCACCGAGATCTTGCTGCCGCGGATCTCCCGCAGACGGGCGGGCTTAGCCTGGAGCATATCCTCGCCCTCGAACCAGATCTCGCCGCCCATGATCTTTCCCGGCGGGTCCGCGATGAGCCGCAGGACCGACAGGGCCGTGGTGGTCTTGCCGGCGCCGGTCTCGCCCACCAGACCCAGGCTCTCGCCCTTTCCGATGGTCAGGTCCAGGCCGTTGACGGCGTAGACCACGTCCTCGTCGGTGTGGTACTCCACCCGCAGGCCGCGGATATCCAGCAGGGCCTCCGGGGCCTGCGCGGAGGGAATGGGCTCCGTCTCTGGCAAAGCGGTCTTGTGCTGCTTGTTCTCTTCCATGTGGCGTCCTCCCTCCTCAGTTCTTCAGCTTGGGGTCCAGGGCATCCCGCAGGCCGTCTCCCAGCAGGTTCAGGGAGAGGATGGTCAACATGATGGCAAAGCCCGGGAACGCGCACACCCACCAGGCCGCCCGGAAATACTGCCGGCCGGTGCTGACCATAGACCCCCACTCCGGCGTGGGCGGGCTGATGCCCAGGCCGATGAAGCTGAGGCTGGCGATAGCCAGGATGGACCCGGCGATAGACAGCGTGGCCTGAACAATGATGGGGGCCATGCAGTTGGGCAGGATGTGCTTGAGGATGATGCGCTTGTCGCTGGCGCCGATGGCGCGGGCCGCCTCGATGTACTCCTCGTTTTTGATGGTCAGAACGGCGGAGCGGACGATCCGGGCAAAGGGCGGGATGTTGGAGATGCTGATGGCCAGCATCATATTCGTGACGCTGGTGCCCATGGCGGACACCAGGGCGATGGACAGCAGGATGCTGGGGATCGCCAGGAAGATGTCCATGACACGCATGATGACATCGTCTACCCGGCGGCTACCGTAACCAGCGATGGCCCCCAGCAGGCCGCCCACCACTGTGGCAATGGCGATGGTGGCAAAGGCCACCGGCAGGGAGATCCGGGCGCCGTGGACGATCCGGGCCAGGATGTCGCGGCCCACCTCGTCGGTGCCCAGCCAGTGCTCGACGGAGGGGGGCTGGAGCTTCAGGGATGCGTTCTGCTGAATCACCAGCGTCTCGTAGTCAAAAAACACATCGGCAAAGACGGCGAAGAAGATGATGACGGCCAGAATGATGAGTCCCAGAACGGCCATCTTGTTTTTCTTCAGGCGGCGCCATACTGCGGCGGCCTGGGACTTTTTCTTGTTCTTGTTTTTCACTTTCCCAGTCATCCGCATCACCTCTTTGCCGTTTTGTACTGGGCCCGGATTCTGGGGTCCAGGAATGCGTACAGGATATCAATGCACAGATTGATGATGGTGAACATCGTGGCCAGCACCAATACGCAGGCCACCACCACGGGCGTGTCCTTCAGGCCGATGCAGTCCACCAGCAGCCGGCCGATGCCGGGCCAGGAGAACACCGTCTCCACCAGCACTGCGCCGCCCAGAGAGAAGCCGAATTGCAGTCCCACTGTGGTGACAATAGGGATCATGGCGTTGCGCAGAGCGTGGCGGATGGTGATGACGCTCTCTTTCAGGCCCTTTGCCCGTGCGGTGCGGATGTAGTCCTGCCGGATCGTCTCCAGCATGGAGGAGCGGGTCATGCGGGTGATCATCGCCAGGGAGTTGGCGCTGAGGGTGACGGCCGGCAGCACCAGAGCGCCCCAGGTCTCAAAGTTGGAGGATGGGAACCACCCCAGCCCCGCTGCGAAGATCACGATCAGCATCAGCCCCAGCCAGAAGTTCGGCATGGAGACGCCGAACAGAGCGCCCACCATGGAGATGTTGTCCACCGCCGAATACTGATGGGTGGCGGAGATCACGCCCAGGGGAATTCCGATCAGAATGGCAAAAAGCATGGCGCAGGCCGACAGCAGGATGGTATTGGGCAGCCGGGCGGCGATCTCCGCCGCCACCGGGTTGCCGGTGCTGTATGAGGTACCGAAGTCACCGTGGACCGCGTTGATGATAAACCGGCCGTACTGGACCAGGAAGGGATCATCCAGGCCCAGCTCCTCCTGCATGGCGGCGTAGGATTCCTCGGAGTAGTTGTCGCCCAGCATCATCTGCACCGGGTCGCCGGGGGTGAAGCTCAGGATCGTATAGACGATGAAGCTGACACCCAGCAGCACCGGAATCAGCATGAGCAGCCGTTTGAGAATAAAACGGTACATCTGTCACTCTCCTTTTTCCATAACGCAAATTCGCGCAAGCGGACGGCGGCTTTTGCCGCCGCCCGCTCACTGGAATGCCTGAATGCGCTTATTCAAAATAGGTGCCGTTGATGTAGTGGGACTTGCCCGGATACAGGCCGAATCCCTTCACATTGGACTGCATACCGGCGTTCAGGTGCTCCACCGCCATGGGGACCAGGGGCGCGGCCTCCGCCACTTTGCTCTGGATCTCCGCATACAGCTCCATGGCGTGCTCGGTGTCGGTGGTGGTGCTGGCCTCATCGATCAAGGCGTCCACCTCAGGCGTGGTCCAGAAGCAGCGGTTGCCGGAGGGCCCCAGAGCCTCCGTGTGGTACATGGACCGCAGCATGGAGTCGGGGTCAATGGAGGTCTTGGACATGATGAACATATCATGGGCGCCGTTGCCGGTCTCAGACTGGAACTGTCCGCTCTCCAGGGTCTTGACCTCGGCGTTGATCCCCACCTGGCGCAGCTGCTCCTGAATGACCACGGCGGAGTCCCGCATCACCTGGGTATCGGAGCACCAGAGAGTGGTGGAGAAGCCGTCAGGATAGCCGGCCTCGGCCAGCAGCTCCTTGGCCTTCTCCACGTTGCAGGAGTAGTCGGAGCAGTCGGAGACGTAGCCGTCCACACTGGGGGGCAGCATGGTGTAGTTGGCGGGTGTGGCCTCGCCGCTGAACACCAGGTCGATGTAGCCCTGGGGGTCCAGCGCGTAGGCGACGGCCTGCCGGACCTTCTCGTTGTCAAAGGGCGCCTTCTGCACGTTCATGCCCACATACCATACGGTGGTGCTGGGGGAGGTGAGGGTGGTGACGGACGCGTTGTCCGCCAGGCTCTCCAGGTCGGTGATGCCCAGGTCATAGGCCAGGTCCACCTCGCCGGTCTCCAGGCCAATGGTGCGGTTCAGCGCCTCGGGAATCGTGCGGAAGATGACGCGCTTGACGGCCGGAGCGCCGCCCCAGTAGTCCTCAAAGGCCTCCAGGACCACGTCGCCGCCCAGCTCCCAGGAGACGAACTTGAAGGGGCCGGTGCCCACGGGGTTCTTGTTGAACTCCTCCGCGCTGGTGTCCGCGCTCTTGCAGATGATGGAGGCCGCGTCCAGGCTCAGGCGGTACAGCAGCGCGTTGAAGGGCGCGGAGGTCTTGATGGTGACGGTGTAGTCGTCGTCACAGGTGATGCTCTCGATGATGAGGTAGTTGTAATTCACGCCGGGGTTTGCGATGCAGCGCTCCAGGCTGTACTTGACATCCTCGGAGGTCATCTCCTCCCCGTTGTGGAACTTGACGCCCTGGCGCAGATGGAACACGGTGGTGGTATCGTCGATAACCTCCCAGCTCTCCGCCAGGCCCGGCACCAGGTTCATGTCGTTGTCCATCATCACCAGACGGTCAAACATCTGGGTGGTGACACGATAGGTCCCGATGGAGGCCTGCACCATGGGGTCCATGTAGGTGGGGGACTCTGGGATAGCAACGATCAGGGTATCCTTGGCGCCATCGTCGGAACCGTCCGTGGTCGTCGAGCTGGAACCGGTGGGGCCACAGCCGGCCAGCATCCCGCAGAGCAGGAACATTGCGGTGAACAGTGCGAAAACTCTCTTCTTCATCGTACTCCTCCTGACGTGGTGGTGATATATTTCTGAAACCGCCCCCGGCGGTCACATTCCTGATTGTGTGCTCAGCGCAGGCCGTCGGCCGCCAGAGCATCCTCCATCCGCCTCGCCAGCTCCAGATAGTTGTCCCATTCCTTCGCTCGCTTGGGCTCCTCCGTGAAGGGGAGCCCGGTCAGGTCGGTGAGGCTCTGGGTCTCCAGCACCCGGGCGCTGAGCAGGTCGAAGATGCTGTTGAACCCGGCCCCGATGGTGGAGATGTAGTCCGGGCAGTGGTATTTGGACTGCCGGTAATAGGGCTTGAGCTCCGGGTCCTCAATCTCCTCCTGCCGGTCGGCAAAGATCTCGTCGTAGGCGCAGGAGATGATCTTTCCCGCCTCCAGCACGATCTGCAAGCGCCCGGTGACGCCGGGCTCCACCGCCTGGGACAGGCCGTAATACACCTGGCCGGAGGGCTTGTCCAGCCGCCCCGCGATCTCCTCTGCCAGTGGGAGCATAGACCGCTTGATGCTGTTGGAGGCGCCGGTGAGCAGGTCAAACTCGCCTGTGAGGCGGTTCTCCGCCACCATCTGCTCTTCCAGATGGGTCAGACCGTTTACCAGCACCACGCCGGACTTGGCGGTCCGCTCCTTGGTGGCCTGCAGAAAGCCGTAGTCGGACAGCCGCTTGGAAACGCCCTGGTACCGTCTGATGTAATAGGTGGGGTTGTTAATCTCGTTGAACTCCACCATCTGCAGGGTTCCGTCCCGCCGGACCACTTCCAGAATGCCGTGATACCCCTTGTCCCCTGGGAAATGCGGGGCAAACCAATTCTCAGCCCGGTAATAGTCTCCCTTTACCAGCCCCATAGGTGGCTGCACCGTCCAGAACAGCCGGTCCAGCACGTCAACGGACTTTTCGCGCTTCTTCTCTGCCATGCCTCTCTTCCTTTCCCTCATTTTGATCCGCATTCCACCGCCGGGTGCGGATCTTGTATTCTTTGAAAATTGGCGCTATAATGATTGATAAAATCTGAACGCCCCTCTGACCGGGCGCCTTTGTTTTGCCTGTTACGATTATAACATGCTCCCCTGGCTGTCGGATTATAGGGGATTTTGTTAAGCCTTCGCTATTTGGGATTAGGTCCCTCCGCCGTTTTGAGAAAGAGAGCGCGACATGAACACAGAACACCTCGTCTATATCCTGGAGGCGTACAAGTGCGGCTCCGTCAACAAAGCCGCCCGAAACTGCTATATCTCCCAGTCCCATCTCAGCACCATCATCAAGAACGTGGAACAGGAGATCGGCTATCCCCTGTTTCACAGGACGGCCAACGGCATCACCGCTACGCCGGAGGGACTGATTTTCATGAGCCACGCTGAGAAGATCGTCACCGAGCGCAATAATATCCAGAAGATCCCGCAATCCATGTCCGAGAGCGACAGCCTCTCCATCATTTGCGCCCGCTCCGCCTTTGTGCTCCAGTGTTTCTTTGATTACAAAAACTGCTTCCCCAACCTGAACAGGACCCACGACAAATTTCTGGAGGCCGGCCTCCGGGAAAATCTGAAAAACGTCGTGGCCCAGAACTGCAGGCTGGGCATCCTGGTGCTGTTCGAGCAGGTCATCCCCAAGTACATGGATCTGGCGGACCAGTACAATCTGGAGATGACGGTCCTCCAGCGCTCCATTCCCGTCACCGCGCTGATGTCCAAGTCCCATCCACTGGCCAACTCTTCCCGTGTCTCGCTCAAGGATCTCACAGGGTATCCGTTCATCGCCGACGCGCACATCGATCCGGACGATACGCTGGACGTGCTGGGACTCCAGAGCCACACAGACCTGCTGTACATCTGCGACCGCGGCACGATCTTCGACGCGGTCCGCAAAGGCAATTACATCGCCATCGGCATCAGCATTCCGGAGGAGGATGCCCGGCGGATGAACTGCGTCTGCTGTCCCATCGCGGACGGCGCTCCCATGGCCGTGGCCCTGCTGCATTCCCGGACATTTACGCTCCGCCCCAGAGAGAAGCACTTCATTCGCTATCTGACTGACCGCCTGCACAAGCGCTATTCCGGATAAACGGCGTGCCGCCTCCCACAGGGCAGTTTGTCCGCATCGGCGTGTGTCCCTGTTGGTGCGATGGCTCCAAACATTGCCGACAGCGTGTGCAGGAACGCCTTTTGCACGCATCTTGCCGCAAAGATTTAAACCCCCCAGGAACTGCTGCGCAGCGGTCCCTGGGGGTTTTAAATAGCGGCTGACTTCATTCTCGTTATATCCAATGCCGTGGGCTCAATTGGGTAATTTCCCGTATGTTTTTTCAATCAGAGTCCTGCAAGGGGAATAAAAGGCGTCTGCCAGGAGGCAGCCGCCGCAATCTGCCGTCGCTGACCGCTGTTCCGCCTGTTTCAAGGGCTTCTGCGGCTGCTGGCACCGCTGCTGTGAGCGGTTCTCCGCAGACTTACGGCTTCTTTGTGCGCGGGAGCAGAGCGCCTCCCTGCCGGTCAAGGGCCCGGGAGCCGTGCCCGCGACAGACAGCTGCTCCCGGCCTCAGCCTCTCCGGCTCGTTTTCAAAAAATTCATGAACCGTTCACGAGGCAAACATAGATGAGGCCATCCGGGAGTAGTATACTTCCAAAAGTATAGACGAGATCGTCTGTAAAATCCTCAGGCAGTAGCCGCCGCGGGTTGCAAACCTGACGGCGTGTGTCCGGTCCCATACCGGCGCGGAATTGGTCGGACGTCAAAATGGCCTGTCCGTCCGGACGTTTTCCCGCTGCCCGCCCGGGTGTCTCCCTGGTTCCGGGTTTTGGCAGGGCCGGGGGGTTTTGGATCAGGCAGAAGGAGGATATGTAGCATGACGCAGAAAGAGCGCCAGGAACGCAGCAGAAAAGAGATTTATCAGGCCGCCCTGGAGGAGTTCGGGACCTACGGCTACGACAAGGTCAACATGGAGCGGATCTGTGGGAACCACGGGATCTCCAAGGGCATGATGTACCACTACTACTCCAATAAGGACGAGTTGTTTTTACTGTGCGTCGAACGCACTTTCCAGGAGCTCAGGGCCCATGTGGAACGGGATATGGCCCATCTGTCAGGGGAGGATACGGCAGCCGCAGTCAAAGATTTCTTCATGATCCGGGAGTGCTTTTTCCAGCTTCATCCCCAGCAAAAGCTCGTTTTTGAAAGCGCCATGCTCCGTCCGCCCAAACATCTGGCCGCGCAAATTCAGGCCCTGCGCGCACCGATGCGGCGCTTGAATCAGGAATTTATCGAGGGGCTCATAGACAAAATGCCGCTGCGGCCGGATTTGAAGCCTGAAATGGTGACCCGCTATTTGGAAACCATCGAGTCTCTTTTCCAGAATATGATTGTGAGTTATCAGGGCGGACATCCCGCGCAGGATTTCCATGCCATGCTGGAAACCGCAGGCGAACTGCTGAATATGGTCCTATTTGGGATTCTTCGCCACGCAGATCCGGCATGATCTCCGGTTCGGTGGATAACGTGATCTCTGCCGCGGGACTCCCCTATCTCTTTGGAATGCGGCTGCTGTACCCGGGCTTCAGCAAACTTGTCAGCTCCTTTAATCTGAAGCGGCCGGAGGGACCAGGCCGGGGCCGGTGCACCGCCTTGGTTCTTCTATTGGCATCGGGCGGATTTTTCCCGGTCTGCGCCCCTCTCCGGGCCGTCCGCACCTCAGCATCCTCAGCGGGAGCCTGCTGATCTTTCAGGATGCGGCCTCGATCCTGCGCGCCTGCTTCTCCGGCCGGTTCTGGCGGCAAAACAGCAATTGATGATACCACAAGGAGGATTTATATGCTGAAATTACTTTGTAACCTACGGCGGCAGGAGTGGGCCATGGCCGCCGTGTGCGCAGTGCTCATCCTGGGGCAGATTTATTTCGATCTGGCGCTGCCCGACTACATGAGCAGCCTGACCGTTCTGATTAAAACGCCGGGGAGCACCCTGTCGGACATCCTGCATACCGGCCTGGAAATGCTGGGCTGCACCCTGGCCAGCGCGGTGCTGTGCGTCATCTGCGGCTATCTGACCGCCAAGGTGGCTGCCGGGTTCAGCTTTTCCATCCGGGAAGCGGTGTTTCATAAGATCGCAGACTTCGGCCAGCAGGAGATGATGACCTTCTCCGTCCCCAGCCTCATCAACCGCACCACCAACGACATCACCCAGGTGCAGATGCTGACGGCCATGGGCCTGCAGATCCTAATCAAGTCCCCCGTCATGGCAGTGTGGGCCATCATCAAAATCGTGGGCAAGAGTTGGACCCTCTCCGCTATCACCGCCGGATTTGTGGCCGCCCTGCTGGTGATGATGGCGGTCATCATCGGCGTGGTGGTGCCCCGGTTCCGCCGGGTGCAAAAGCTCACCGACCATATCAACCTGGTGGCCCGGGAGAACTTGAACGGTATCAATGTTGTCCACGCCTACAACGCTGAGGACTACCAGAACGCCAAGTTCTGGAAGGGCAACGAGGAACTGATGCGCACGCAGTTGTTCAACCAGCGGGCCTTTGCCTTCCTGATGCCCGGCGTCACCCTGGCCATGAACGCATTGTCTCTGGTGATCTACTGGGTGGGTGCCTCCATCGTGAACGCCGTCCCTGCCGCGGACACCGCCGCACGGCTGGCCGCCTTCAGCGACATCGTGGTGTTCGGCACCTACGCCACCTACGTCATCATGTCCATTATGATGATGGTCATGATTATCATGATGCTCCCGGCGGCCCAGGTGTCCGCCCAGCGGATCAATGAGGTGTTGGAGACCCGGAACAGCCTGACTCAGGGCGCCCGCATCGATGCCCTGGAAACCGGTACTGTGGAGTTCCGGGACGTCTCCTTCCACTATCCCTCCTCGGACAAGAATGTCCTGGAGCACATCACCTTCCAGGCCAAGCGGGGGGAGACCGTGGCCTTTATCGGCGCCACCGGCAGCGGCAAGACCACTCTGGTCAGCCTGGCCGCCCGGTTCTATGATGCCACGGAGGGCACTGTGCTGGTGGACGGGGTGGACGTTCGGGACTACACCTTCGACGCCCTGTATGACCGCATCGGCTATGTAACTCAGAAGGCCATCCTGTTCTCCGGAGACGTCCGCGGCAACGTGCTGTTCGGCGCCAGCCGGGGCAAGGATTCCGATGCGGACGTTCAAAAGGCTCTGGAGCTGGCCCAGGCCAGCGAGTTTGTGGACAGGATGCCCGGAGGCATCCATGCCCCCATCGCCGAGGGAGGCACCAACGTATCCGGCGGCCAGAAGCAGCGGCTCTCCATCGCCCGGGCCCTGGCGAGGCGCCCGGAGATCCTGGTGTTCGACGACTCCTTCTCCGCCCTGGACTACCGGACGGATACCAGGCTCCGTGCCGGCCTGGACCGGGAGCTGAAGGATACCACTCGACTGATCGTGGCTCAACGGATCGGCACCATCCGGAACGCGGACAAGATCATCGTTCTGGACGAGGGGAGGATGGTGGGGATGGGTACCCACGAGGAACTGATGCAGACCTGCCCGATCTACCAGGAGATCGCCCGGTCCCAGCTCTCCCAGGAAGAACTGGGGGCTTAAGGAGGAAACCAAGATGCCAAAGATGATGCAGAACAGAATGTGCGCGCCGGGAAAGAGCAGGCGCGGCATCGGCGGTGTGCTCAGAGAACTGTTCACCTATTCCAACAAATTGAAAGTGCCCTCTGTTGCGGCCTTTTGCTTCGCCGTGGCCGGCGCAGTGCTGACCATCATCGGCCCCAGCCTGCTCAGTCGGATCACGGACCTCATCTCCGACGCCCTGGACGGGGAGATCGATCTGGCCGCCATCGGCCGCACCGGCGTAATCCTGCTGGTGATCTATGGCTTCAGTGCCGTCTTTACCTATGTGGAGCACTTCATCATGGCTACGGTCACCCTGGAGCTGTCCCGGGATATGCGGCAGGACCTGTCCCGAAAAATCAACCGGGTGCCCATGAGCTACTTCAGCAAGGTGTCTTATGGTGACATCCTCAGCCGCATCACCAACGACGTAAGTACTCTGCAGCAGGCCCTGGCCAACAGCCTGCCCTCCATGATCAGCGCAGCGGCCCAATTCCTCGGCTGTCTGGTGATGATGTTTGTCACTGAGTGGCGTATGGCGCTGGCAGCCATTGCCGTCACGGCACTGGGCTTCCTCATCATGGCTGCGGTGATGCTCCGGTCCCAGAAGTACTTCACCGCCCGGCAGGAGAACCTGAGCACCCTGAACGGCTATATTGAGGAGATGTACTCCGGCCACGACGTGGTGCGCCTCTCCCGGGCCAACGAGCAGGTAAAAGGGACCTTCGGCGGGATGAATGCCGTTCTGTACGACGCAGAGTGGCGCAGCCAGTTCCTCTCCGGCATCATGCAGCCCCTGATGACTATCATCGGCAACCTGGGCTATGTGGCGGTCTGCGTCCTGGGTTCCGCCCTGGCCATGAGCGGAGAGATCTCCTTCGGCGTCATTGTTGCGTTCATCCTCTATGTGCGGCTGTTCACCTCTCCCCTGAGCACCCTGGCCCAAGGCATGACCCAGATGCAGACGGCGGCAGCCGCCGGCGACCACGTCTTCGACTTTCTCCACGAGAAAGAGCTGCCCGATGAGACCGGCAAGCGCGCCGAACTCTCTCCTGTGCAGGGCGAAGTCGAATTTGAACACGTCCGATTCAGCTATCCGAATCATCCGGATAAGATCATCATCAAGGACTTCTCTGCCCATATTCAGCCGGGGCAGAAGGTGGCTATTGTGGGTCCCACCGGAGCGGGCAAGACCACGATGGTCAATCTGCTGATGCGCTTCTTTGAGATCAACAGCGGAAACATCAAAATCGACGGCGTGCCCACCTCTGAAATGACCCGGGAGGGCGTCCACGACCTGTTCAGCATGGTACTCCAGGACACCTGGCTGTTTGAGGGGACTGTCCGGGAAAATCTGGTCTACAACAAGACCGGGGTCACGGACCAGCAGCTGGAGGAGGCCTGCCGGGCCTGCGGCATCTATCACTTCATCGAAACCCTGCCCCACGGCTTTGATACCGTGCTGGATGACAGCATTGCCATTTCCTCCGGGCAGAAGCAGCTGCTCACCATCGCCCGGGCCATGATTCAGGGCAATCCCATGCTGATTCTGGACGAGGCCACCTCCTCGGTGGATACCCGCACAGAGCTCATCACCCAGCAGGCCATGGACCGGCTGACGGAGCACCGCACCAGCTTTGTCATCGCCCACCGGCTGTCCACCATCAAAAACGCCGACCTGATTCTGGTGCTGAAGGACGGCGATATCATCGAGCAAGGCACGCACAAGGAACTCCTGGCCAAAGGCGGCTTCTACGCTGACCTGTACAACAGCCAGTTTGAAAAGGCCTCGTGATCCCAGGAAGAGGGGGGCGGCTGCGATTTGGACAGTATGGAAAATCAGACTCCGCCGTGCTGAAGCGAAAAGAACAGCTCCCGCTTTTCAAGCCATTCCTTTGAAAAGCGGGAGCTGTTTCCCTTTCCGGAGAGCCTGGTTTGCTTTGGAGGCAGGGCTCCTTCCACCCGGGCCCCCCAATGATCGGCATTGCAGCAGGAGCCCCCGTCCATCCCTCCCAGGATTTGTCAAATCCGTTCCAGCTTCGCCCGGAAGGATATCTTTCGGGGCGTCTCCATCTCATCGAACTGTACCACATGAGCACCCTTGTCCATGTCCACATCCAGCACCGTACCGGAGCCGAACAGAATATGCTTCACCCGCTGCCCCACGGAGAATGCCATGTTCCCGTCGGTCTCCGGCAGATAGGTCTGGCTGTGGCCGATATAGTCCCGGGTCGCCCGGATCAAGCCCTCCTCCGGCGGCCGGGTGAAGGCCAGGAGATTGCGGTCGATGTCCAGAAGAAAGCGGGAGGGATACCGGGGGGTGCCGTCGAAGTTCCGTCCGTCTGCCTCGGAGAGGTACAGTCCCTTCTCCGCCCGTGTCAGCGCCACAAACGCCAGCCGCCGCTCCTCCTCCATGGCCTGCTGCGTCCGCACCTTCCGTGAGGGGAAGATCCCCTCATTCATGCCGCAGAGGAACACATAGGGAAATTCCAGGCCCTTGGCGGCGTGAACGGTCATCAGCCTCACCTTGTCTCCCTGCTCCGCCGTGTCGGCATTGGTGAACAGAGCCACATGGGCCAGATAGTGCTCCAGGGTGACCTCCTCCCCGCAGGTGGTCTCGTACTCATATACCGACTGCTTCAGCTCCGCCAGATTGTCCAGCCGTTCCTGGCTGCCCTCGGTGCGGAGCATCTTCTCGTAGCCGCTCTCATTGAGGAGGGCCGAAAGCACCTCGGACACCGGTCTCCCCCCATATCCGGCGGCAAAGGACTCTATCAGGCCGACAAACCTTCCGGCGCCTGTTCCTTTGAAAAGTGGGTCCTCCAGATTGTCCTGCAGCGCCTGATACAGGGAGCGGCCCTGCCTTTCTGCGTACTCCTGCAAAAATGCCATCCGCCGCTTCCCAAGATTCCGCTTGGGGACGTTGACGATCCGCCGGAAGGAAAGGTCGTCCTTGTAGGCAATCATCCGCAAGTACGAGAGGGCGTCCTTGATTTCCATGCGGTCAAAGAACTGGACGCCGCTGTAAATCGTATAGGGGATCTTCTCTCCCAGCAGGACTTCCTCCACCGCCCGGGTCACATAGTGGGCCCGGTAGAGCACCGTCATGTCCCGGTATGGCGTGCCCGCCTCGTGAAGCTCCTTCATCTCCCCCGCTATCCATTCGGCCTCCGCCTCCTGGGTCTGCGCGAAGTGGCAGATGACCGGATTGCCGGAGGGCAGCGTGGGCTGCAATTCCTTTTTGATACGAGTCCGGTTCTTGTCGATCAGGGAATTCGCGGCAGAGAGAATCTCCGGCGCAGAGCGGTAGTTCTCCATCATTAGGATCGTTTTTGTCCCCGGAAACTTCTTGTCAAAGTCCAGCAGGTACTTCACGTCGGCGCCCCGCCAGGTGTAGATGGTCTGGTCCGGGTCTCCCACGATGAAGAGGTTCTTGTGGTAACCGCACAGAACCTCCATCAGCTCGTACTGAAGCTGGTCGATATCCTGGAACTCGTCGATCATGATGTACTCCAGCCGCTGCTGCCACTTGAGCCGAATGTCAGGATGCTGCTGGAAAATATACAGGGAGAACTTGATCAGGTCGTTATAATCCAGTCCGAAACACTTCTTCTCCTGATACAGATAGCCGTAGAAAATGATGTCTGCCGGGGTGTCCGCCTGGTCATACTTCTCCTTCAGCGTGTCCAGAGGCATGGCGATCATATCCAGATAGTAGTCCGGACACTTGAACAGCTTCTGCATCTCGACCATGTCCCGGGCTGCGGAGAAGGTCATATCCCGCAGCGTCAATCCCCGCTCCTCGTAGATGATTTGGAGCATAGCGTCGATGTCCGCGTTGTCCAGCACCAGAAAGCTTTTGGGATACTGGACGGCGTAGCTGTCCTCCTGGAGCACGGAGACGCAGAAACCGTGGAAGGTGTTGATATAGCCCGTGTCATTGTCGCCGGTGAGGATGTGGATGCGCTGGCGCATCTCATTTGCGGATTTGTTGGTGAAGGTGACGCAGAGGATATTTCCCGGCAGGATGCCCAGCTCGTTCACCAGAAAGGCAAAACGATGGGAGAGCGCCCTTGTCTTGCCGGAGCCGGCTCCGGCAATGACACGGACAAATCCTTCGGTTTCGGTCACGGCCTGGCGCTGGGCAGCGTTGAGGCCGGAGAGCAAATCGGTCATCGTGGCGTCCTCCCTGTCGAACATCTGTTTCTTCCATTATATCAGAACCCGCAGATGTTCTCAACCTCTTCTGAAAAATCCATCAGATCTCCTATGGCTGAGGTTTGGCATACGAAGAACAGGGAAGAAGGATGCAGACATTCAAATTAACCGCAGGTATAGGGAATCCTTGTGCCGCAAATCACACTTATTTCAGGCCAAGTTCACAAATCATATCTTCTGCCTTAGAAAATTCTTTTTTGGACCATATTTCAGTGGCATAACAGGGATTTGACCTCTATCATTTCAATGTTTTGTACTTTGCCGGCAGCATAAGTGCTTAATACAAGAAAGTATGAACCCCTTGCAATGCAAGGGGTTCATACTTAAAATAACCCTGCCTGACCCAAAATAACGCCAAGCATTCGCCCAAATCAGGCAGGGTCATTCATTTTGGCGCAGCGGGAGGGATTCGAACCCTCGTGCGATTGCTCGCAAACTGATTTCGAGTCAGCCCCGTTATGACCACTTCGATACCGCTGCATATCTAGTTGTGAGAACGCAAATCAGGATAACTGTGAGTATTTTGTTAGCGTTTTTCCGAAGCGCCGCTCACACCCGCGCCCGGAAGCCCTTGGGAGACATAGCCTTTTGGCTGTTAGCACGTCCCGCCGACGTAGCGATTTCAAGTCAAGCTCGTTGTGACCACTTCGATGCCACTCTGTACAGTTCCGTCCTGCGAGACGGGAAGCGGTTTTATTATGGCATATTTTCGGGAAAGTTTCAAGGAAAACCTTTTAACTTTTCGTTCGTTTCTCTCCGCCCCGCTTTTAACCACCGGGCGGAACTCTGGACGTGCTGCCCGGATAGAATGGGCCTGAGATATTTGACAGGAGGGATCGCCTTGCGTCCAACAGTGTTTCTCTGGGGCCTGCCGGGCCAGTACATCAATTACGAGCGTGCGCTGGAGATAGCAGGTGGACGGCCCCTGGCCTCTCCGGATCTGCGGGATGCGGTGCGGTGTGCCGCCCTGTTGTTGCCCGGCGGCGGCGATATGGAGCCCCGGCGCTACGGCCAGGCAAACACCGCCAGCCGGGGGCTGGAGCCAGAGCGGGACGCGGGAGAGCTGTTCCTGCTGGAGCAGTTCATTATGGAGAAAAAGCCTGTTCTGGGAATTTGCCGGGGACTGCAGGTGCTAAACGTGTTTTTCGGAGGCACACTGATCCAGGACCTGCCCGGCCACAGCCAGGCGGCGGGTCGGGACCGGCTCCACCGGGTACGGACAGCCCCCTCTCCCCTGCAGGACCTTTTCGGAGAGACCTTGGTGGTGAACAGCGCCCATCATCAGGCGGCAGACCGGCTGGGGCAGGGACTGCGGGCGGTCCAATGGGCCATAGACGGCACGGTGGAGGCGGTCATCCACCAGTCCCTGCCGGTGTGGGGTGTCCAGTGGCACCCGGAGCGGCTGGCCGGCCCCTTATCCCTGTCCGGAGCCGCAGATGGAGGGTGCCTTTTCACCGCCTGGCTGGCGCTGGCTGGTGGCACAGGACAATCTTAGAAAAAAATTGCGGGTTTCCGCTTGACAGATGGGCTTGTCCATGGTAATATATCTAAGCTGACGATTTCCACGGAGGGCAGACGCAGGTGTAGCACAATGGTCAGGGCACCAGCCTTCCAAGCTGGGGATGCGAGTTCGATTCTCGTCACCTGCTCCAATCAAATTCGCGCCAGTAGCTCAGCTGGATAGAGCAACTGCCTTCTAAGCAGTAGGCCAGGGGTTCGAGTCCCTTCTGGCGTACCAACTCCTTCCGGGGCGGTCGGTCAGCACGCATCCTGTTTAGGATCTCGATATGTGGTGGGTGTAGCTCAGTTGGTTAGAGCACCGGATTGTGGTTCCGGGTGTCGTGGGTTCGAGTCCCATCTCCCACCCCACAAAAGAGGGGATCGGGGTCACCCCGGTCCCCTGTTTTCCTTTCCATTGGGGCGTCGCCAAGTGGTAAGGCAAGGGACTTTGACTCCCTCATCCGCTGGTTCGAGTCCAGCCGTCCCAGCCAAGACTTTCCAGCCCGCCCGCATTGGACGGCCGAAATAGAATACCATGTGATCCGTTAGCTCAGCAGGCAGAGCAACTGCCTTTTAAGCAGTGGGTCCGGGGTTCGAATCCCCGACGGGTCACCAAAAAGAAAGACACGACTTTCGTCGTGTCTTTCTTTTTGGGTTTCGCAGGCCATTGGCCCGCGAAACCCTTCGGCGATTCAAATGCTCGGCGGAAATGAATTCTGCCTCCGCCAAGGTTCCGCCTGCGGCAAAACGCTTGTACTGCGCAAACGCACCGTCCTGCTGTGCGGAGCTCCAATGTCCGCATCTCTTCTGTCAACACAAGCTGTAAAAACCTCCTGAAGGGCTAATGCTTCAGGAGGTTTTTACAGCCGGAAAATACCAGGGATTGTTCGTAACGGGTTACCAGCAAGGGATATATCAAATTTCGCTTCGATTGCCCTGTAGGATTTGGAGTCGCTGTGAAGTCTCCGCCAGCAATTTCAATGCCGATGCTTCCAGCACCGCCTGACTGGCCGCCTGCATGATCGGGCAGATCTGTCCCCCCAAGAACTCTCTGTTGGCTTCGCACGGAAGCGATTCATTCGCCCGTGCCGGGGCAGCCGCTGTGGTGCTCCGCCCGCTCCCGTCCCAGGCTGCTTACAGGGTCATCTCCTCCCCCGGCTGAAGGACTTTGGCGGCAAATCCCGCCTCTTTGCAGGCGGCGGCGAATGCCTCCGGATCCTGGGTGATGGCCTGGAAGGTGTTGTAGTGCATGGGGACCGTCAGTCGGGGCCGGATCAGCTTCACTGCCCGGAGGGCATCCGCCGGGCCCATGGTGTAGAAATCTCCGATGGGCAGCAGCGCCACGTCGATGTCCTCGTCTGCCAGCAGGGTCATATCGGTCATCAGGGCCGTGTCTCCGGCATGATAGATCTTCCTGCCCCCCATCTCAAAAAGGAAGCCGCAGGCAGGACAGCCCGCCGCACCGCCGCCGTGGAGGGCCTGGAAAAACTTGGCGCAGCCAAAGGACAGGCGGACCGTGCCGCCCAGATTTCCGGCGACGCATGCCACCCCCGCAGGGACAAACACCGCATCCGCCAGATCCGCTGTGCAGCAGACCGGCGCACCGGTACGTCTGGCGATGGCGGCTGCATCCCCCACGTGGTCCCCATGGCCGTGGGTGACAAAAATCACGTCCGGGTCCACCTTCTCTGCCCATTCAGGACGGCCAGCCCCGGTGAGGAAGGGGTCCGTCAGGACTTTGTGGACGCCGTCATCCAGCAGAAAGCAGGCATGGCCCAGAAATTGCAGCTTCATATATGCAGCACTCCTTTTTCCAAGATGGGACGGACAGCTGTCAGAGCCTCCGTCGGTCGGTTCTCTTGATGGGATGATATCATATCCGGTGGGCAAAGTAAATTCCAGCCTCCACGAAAAAAGCGGCGCCGGGCTTTTTCGGGCCCGACGCCGTCCGCATATTCCATCTTTCTTACAGCCGGGCCAGGATGGCATCGCCCATGGCAGCGCAGCCCACCTTCTCACATCCGGGCCGCCAGATGTCGGCGGTGCGGATGCCGTCGTTCAGCACTTGATTCACCGCAGCTTCGATGCAGTCTGCCTCCGCCGCCATATCGAAGCTGTACCGCAGCATCATGGCCGCGGACAGGATGCAGGCGATGGGGTTGATGATATCCTGTCCGGCGATGTCCGGGGCAGAGCCGTGGATGGGCTCGTACAGCCCCCGGGTGCCGTCCCCCAGGCTGGAGGAGGGCACCATGCCGATGCTGCCAGTGATCTCGCTGGCCTCGTCGGACAGGATGTCGCCGAACATGTTCTCCGTGACAATCACGTCGAACTGGGCGGGATCCTTGCAGATCTGCATGGCGCAGTTGTCCACGAACATCTCCCGGTATTCCACGTCCGGGTACTCCGCCGCCAGGCGGTGCATCACCTCCCGCCACAGGCGGCTGGTGTCCAGCACATTGGCCTTGTCCACGCAGGTGAGCTTTTTCTGGCGCTTGCGGGCGGTCTCAAAGCCGATGCGGCCGATCCGCTCGATCTCGTGCTCGGAATAGGGCATGGTGTCCACGGCGACCTTCTCGCCGTTTTCCTCGTAGGTCCTGTGCTCCCCGAAGTAGACGCCGCCGATCAGCTCGCGCACCACAATAAAGTCAATGCCTTTTTCCACGATGGCGGGCTTCAGGGGCGAGGCGTCCGCCAACTGGGGCCAGATTTTGGCAGGGCGGTTGTTGGAGTAAAGCCCCATGCCGGCCCGGAGCCGCAGGAGGCCCTTTTCTGCCCGCTTGTCACCGGGCAGGCCCTCCCACTTGGGGCCGCCGATGGCCCCCAGCAGCACGCTGTCGCTTTGCAGGCACTTGTCCAGTTCCGACTGGGGCAGGGGATCCCCGTAGGCGTCGATGGCCTCGCCGCCCATCAGGACTTTCGTATAGGTAAAGGTATGGCCAAATTTCTCAGCCACCGTGTCCAGCACCCGCAGGGCCTGGGTGACGATCTCCGGGCTGGCGCAGTCGCCGTAGATCACCGCGATATTCTTCTCCATACTGCCGCCTCCTTACCGCGCCTGGATGCTGGCCATCAGGCCGCCGGAGCGAATGATCTTCTGGATGAAGGGCGGGAAGGGCTCCGCCTGGAAGGTCTCGCCTGTGGTCTCGTCGGTGATGACGCCGGTGTCAAAGTTCACAGACACCGTGTCCCCCTCCCGGATGGCAGTGCTGGCTGACGGGCACTCCAGGATGGGCAGACCGATGTTGATGGCATTGCGGTAGAAAATCCGGGCAAAGCTGGCGGCGATGACGCAGGCGATGCCGGCGGTCTTGATGGCCAGGGGCGCGTGCTCCCGGCTGGAGCCGCAGCCGAAGTTCTCGCCCCCCACCATGATGTCGCCCGCCTGCACCCGGGTGATGAAGGTCTTGTCAATGTCCTCCATGCAGTGGTCCGCCAGCTCCCGGGCATTCTGGGTGTTCAGGTAGCGGGCGGGGATGATGACGTCGGTGTCGATGTTGTCACCGTATTTGAATACAGAACCTCTTGCTTCCATGGTGTTCAAACCTCCCTGGGATCGGTGATGTGGCCCGTCAGGGCGCTGGCCGCCGCCGTGGCGGGGCTGGCCAGATAAATCTCGCTGTTCACGTGGCCCATGCGGCCCACAAAGTTGCGGTTGGTGGTGGAGACGCACCGCTCCCCTTCCGCCAGAATGCCCATGTAGCCGCCGAGACACGGCCCGCAGGTGGGGGTGGAGACAATGCACCCGGCGTCGACAAAGGCGGTGGTGTAGCCCCGCTCGATGCAGGTCCTGTACACCTCCATGGTGGCGGGAATGATGATGCCCCGGACGCCGTCGGCGATGTGGCGGCCCTTCAAAATGTTGTAAGCGGCCTCCATGTCCTCGATCCGGCCGTTGGTGCAGGAGCCGATGACCACCTGATCGATTTTGATGTCCCTGCCCTCGGCGGCCGGGTGGGTGTTCTCCGGCAGGTGGGGCCAGCTGACGGTGGGCACCAGGGTGTCCAGGTCAATGGTGATGGTCCGCTCGTACTCTGCGTCCGGATCTGCCTCGTATTTCTTCCATTCCCGCCGGCTGCGGCCCTTCAGGTACGCCTCGCAGGTCTCGTCCACCGGGAAGATGCCGTTCTTGGCACCGGCCTCGATAGCCATGTTGCAGATGCACAGCCGGTCCTCCATAGTCAGGCTCTGCACGCCGGGGCCGATGAACTCCAGGCTCTTGTAGAGGGCGCCGGAGACGCCGATGAGTCCGATCAGGTGCAAGATCACGTCCTTGCCGGACACAGGCCGCCGCAGACTGCCGGTCAGCTCCACACGGATGGCGGCGGGCACCTTGAACCACGCCTTGCCGGTGGCCATGCCGGCGGCCATATCCGTGGAGCCCACGCCGGTGGAGAAGGCCCCCACCGCGCCGTAGGTGCAGGTGTGGCTGTCGGCGCCGATGATGCAGTCTCCGGCGGTGACGATGCCCTGCTCCGGCAGGAGGGCGTGCTCCACGCCCATCTTGCCCACGTCGAAGAAGTTGACGATGCCGTGTCTGCAGGCGAACTCCCGGCACTGCTTGGACTGCTGGGCGCTCTTGATGTCCTTGTTGGGGACGAAGTGATCCAGAACGATGTTCACCCGGGTCTTGTCGAAAACATCGCAAAAGCCCGCCTTTTCAAACTCGTTGATGGCCACCGGAGTGGTGATGTCGTTGCCCAGGACAATATCAAGGTTCGCCTCGATCAGCTGTCCCGCCTTGACGTGCTCCTGGCCGCAGTGGGCAGCCAGGATTTTCTGTGTCATAGTCATTCCCATGGGTATTGTGCCTCCGTTCTCTGTGATGAAGTCCAGGGGTCTCCCCCGCTGTTTACCGGTTATTGATGGCACTGACCAGCGCCCGGACGCCTGCCACGATGATGTCCGTGTGGGTGCCGCAGCCCCAGGTCTCTCTGCCATCTGGCCACTTCAGCCCTACGTAGCTGCAGGCCCGGCTGTCGGTGTCAGGGTCCAGTGCGTGCTCGCTGTAATGGATCAGTGTGAAGTCCATGCCCGCTGCCTGCTCGATGGCATTGGCCACCGCGTCCAGGCGGCCGTTTCCGGCGGCGCCGCACTGGATCATCCGGCTGCCGCGGCGCAGAGTCAGGTTGGCGGAGATGGACCCGTCCTGGTTCTGTGTGTAGTGGGCGGCAGTGACATTCAGCGGGGCCGCGTTGTTGACGTAGTTGTCCTCAAACACCTCCAGCACCTCCTGGACGGAGAGTTCCCGGTGGTCGTGGTCGCTGACCTCCTTGACCCGGTAGCCCAGCTGCTCCCGCATGTGGGGCGGCGGGTTATAGCCGTAGTTCTGCTGCAGCAGGAAGCCGATGCCTCCCTTGCCGCTCTGGCTGTTGATGCGGATGACGTCCGCGTCGTAGGTGCGGCTGATGTCGTGGGGGTCGATGGGGATATAGGGGCAGTCCCACCGGTGCTGGTGGTGCTCCTTCCGGTAGGTCATGCCCTTGGCGATGGCGTCCTGGTGGCTGCCGGAGAAGGCGGCGAACACCAGGCTGCCGGCGTAGGGGCTGCGCTCATAGACGTGCATCCGTGTCACCCGCTCGTATACCTCGCAGATAGCGGGCATATCGGAGAAGTCCAGCTTCGGGTCCACTCCGTGGCTGTACATGTTCATGGCCAGGGTGATGGCGTCCACGTTGCCCGTACGCTCCCCGTTGCCGAAGAGGCAGCACTCCACCCGCTGGGCACCGGCCAGTACCGCCAGCTCCGCGTCCGCCACGCCGCAGCCCCGGTCGTTGTGGGGATGGGTGGAGAGAACCACGGCATCCCGGTACTTCAGATGCTTGGAGCACCATTCGATCTGGTTGGCGTAGATGTGGGGCATGCTCATCTCCACCGTCACCGGCAGGTTGATAATCATGGGACGGTCCGGCGTGGGCTGCATCACGTCCAGCACTGCGTTGCAGACTTCCACGGCGTACTCCGGCTCTGTGCCGGTGAAGCTCTCCGGGCTGTACTCAAAGAGGAAATTGCCCTCGTACTCCCGGCTCAATTCCTTGATGAGCTTGGCACCGTCCACGGCGATTTGCTTGATCTCCTCCCTGGACTTGTGGAACACCTCCCGCCGCTGGGCCTCGCTGGTGGAGTTGTAGAAGTGGATGATGGCCCGGGGGGCGCCCTTCACCGCCTCAAAGGTCCGGCGGATGATGTGGTCCCGGCACTGGGTCAGCACCTGGATCGTCACGTCCTGGGGGATGCGGTCCTCGTCGATCAGCTTGCGGAGGAACTCATACTCCGTCTCCGACGCCGCCGGGAAGCCCACCTCGATCTCCTTGAAGCCGATCTTCAGCAGTATCTCGTAGAACTCCAGCTTCTCCTCCAGGCTCATAGGCACCACCAGACTCTGGTTGCCGTCCCGCAGGTCCACGCTGCACCAGGCGGGGGCAGTCTCGATATGGTCCTTCTGCATCCACTCGTACACGTGCCCCGGCTCCACCGGCGGGGGATAGTAGCCAATCTGATATTTCGTCGCGTCCATCATGTCAAAGTCCTCCTTCCAAGGTCTTGTCTTTGGAAGAAGGACAACAAAAAATCCCATCTCTCCAAAGACCATCAGTCTTTGAGAGACGGGAGCAAAAAATGCTGTACCCGCGGTACCACTCTCATTGCCGGGAGACCCGGCCACTCTGTACGATCGGCTCCTCCTGAGGGGGCGAATCGCGTCTGCATGATAACGGACAGCGGCCGTCCGCACCTAAAGGCGATGCCTCTCAGCGCGGCTGCTCAAGGGCCAGTGACGCGGTCCCCTCCGTACCGCCTTGCACCGACCGGCGGCTCTCTGAAACAGGGCGTGGGATCGCCTTTTCCCCTTCATCGCATTTTGGAAGATGGGAAGAGTATAACAGCTCCGCCGAAGGACGTCAAGTGAGGAAATCTGCCCTCACAGCGGATTTGGTACGGTTTGACAGACATCTCTTGGCGAAACGCGCCGTCTCTTGTGAAAATCGCAAGAAAAATCAGGACGGCAGCCGCCGTCCTGAAGCGGCGGCCTCCCTCCGGAAGACCCCGCTGCGGAAACGGCCCGCTCCCCAGGAACCGGGAGACCGGGCCGGTTATATCCTGCATCCTGAAAAATGCCCAGAACCTCACAGCGCCGCACCTGTCCGCCAGATCTGTGTCTCCGTGGCCACTATGGGCACCCGGCGGTCATGGAGGCCCACTGGTACGCGGGGCTGCAGCAGGCGGTCGGGGCATACCAGAATGGCGGGCCCCTGATAGTACTCCAGGTAGCGGTCGTAATACCCGCCGCCGGGGGAGCAGGTCACGCCAAGGTACGAGAGGCGCAGATGCGCACCCGGGTGGAGGGCGTCAGGTCAACTATGCGGACCTGCAGACCGGGCGGGGTCCTATCACGATGGAGCCCCAGTTCCCCGTGATCCCGGGGCTGGACATCGTGGAAATCGCGGAGGCTGTCGGAAACTGCGCTACCGTGCTATATAATGAGGACAACTATGCCAAGCTGCCCGAGGACCTTCAGACGGTTCTGCGGGAGTGCATGGACCAGATCCGGGAAAAGAACAACGAGATCACGCGTGATGAGGATGCCTATTATATCGAGAAGATGAAAGCCGAAGTTCCCGGGCTAACCGTGACGGAATCCGATTATGGGTCTTTGCTGCTGTGGGCCGTGCGGTCCATGAGGAGCTGGTCGCCAGCGTCTCTGATGAAGCGCTCTGCGATGCAATCCAAGCCCTGGCCTGAGCAAGGAAGGTTCCCTCCCTGCAAGGGTCTCGTTTGGGAGACAAATGGGACCCTTGCAGAAAACACAGGGGCGCCCACTGAGGTAAAACTTATAAAAAAGTATATGCGCCATTTTCCTTGGCCATTGTGCACGCTCCTCTCCGCCGGTCTTATGAGAGATATCATACAGCCGGGAGGGAAATGCGACAATGCCCCGCCGGGCCGGGCGATTTTCAGCTTGTCTCTTTGCCGGTTGTGCGGTAAACTGGACGTATCGCGGCGCCGGACGGGGTGCAGCCGTGGATACCGGAGCGCGCCGGGGCGCCTCCGGCATCTGCATCCGGTGGAAGCGCCCGCATCTGCATGAAACGAGAGGAAGCAGACATGGACTATCTGGACTTGGAAGCCCCCGGCCTGACGGCGGGGAATGTGGAAAAAATCGCCGCGCTGTTTCCCGCCGCCGTCACGGAGACGCAGGGCGCGGACGGGAAGGTGAAAAAGGCCGTCAACTTCGAGGTCCTCAAGCAGCTGCTGGCCCCCGACGTGGCGGAGGGGGAGGATCGCTACGAATTCACCTGGGTCGGCAAACGGGCCGCCATGGCCGAGGCCGCCCGCCCCACCTCCAGAACCCTCCGCCCCGTGAAGGCGGACAGCCGGGATTGGGACACCACCCGGAACCTCTACATCGAGGGAGACAATCTGGAAGTGCTGAAAATCCTCCAGGAGAGTTATCTGGGCGCGGTGAAGGTGATCTACCTGGACCCGCCCTACAACACCGGCAACGATTTCATCTATCCGGATTCCTTTGTGATGGACCGCGGCGTATATCACGGTGCCAGCGGATACCGGGACGCGGAGGGGAAGATCAACTTTCAGCGGAAAAACACGTTTTCGGACGGCAGGTATCACTCCGACTGGTGCTCCATGCTCTTTTCCAGACTGCTGCTGGCCCGCAGCCTGCTCTCCCCGGACGGCGTCATCCTGATCTCCATCGACGACCATGAGTCAGCGAACCTGAAGAAGATCTGCGACGAGGTGTTCGGCGAAAGCAACTACCTGAACCAATTTGCGTGGGTCTCCAATATCACGGGCCGCCAGATATCCGGCAGAGGCGCGGCCAAAACCTGGGAGTCCGTCCTGGCCTACGCCAGGGACATCGACGCGTGCGGCAGCCTGTCTATTGACATCCGCTTCGCCAGGGAGAAGATGCCCGATGCGTACAAGGGCTTTCGCAGGGACGTTCGGACGGACCGGCTGGGCCCCTTTGCGGTCGGCGATCCCCTCTACAATCATAATCGCAAGTTCAACGAAGAGACCCGGCCGAACCTCGTGTTCTCCATCTTCTATCAGCCCCAGACCCAGGAGATCTCCACAGGCGCCATCGGGGAGAGGCGGCCCGGGTGGTTCGAGCTGCCGCCCCATGCAAATGGGGACGGCGTGCACAAGTACCATGCCTGGCGGTGGTCCCGGCAGAAGATTGCGGACGAGCCATATAATCTGATCGTGCTCCCCACAGCGTCCGGTGGGTATGAGATCCACACCAAGATCAGGGACTTCGGCAGGACGCTGCTCAAGGACGTCATTCCCGACATCCCCAACGGAGACGCGGAGCTGCGGAAGCTGTTCGGCGGCCGGAAATTGTTTGACTACCCAAAGTCCGTGGACCTGTTGAGGACCCTGATCGGCTCTGTTCCGGGGAAGGATTTCGTATGCCTGGACCTCTTCTCCGGCTCCGCCACCACCGCCCACGCGGTGATGCGCCTCAACGCGGAGGACGGCGGCCGCCGCAGCTTCATTATGGTGCAGCTGCCCGAGCCCTGCGGTGAGAAGAGCGAGGCCGCCCAGGCGGGCTTCCAGACCATCTGTGAGATCGGCAAAGCCCGCATCCGCCGTGCCGGGGATCAGATCCGGACCGAATTCCCCGGTGCCTGTCCGGACATCGGCTTCCGGGTCTTCCGGGTGGACGAGGGCTGCCGGAAGGAGGTCCTCTATCCCCCGGAGGAGATATCCCAGCCGCTGATCGGGCAGACGGTGTCCAATATCCGGGAGGACCGCACCGACCTGGATCTGCTCTATGCCTGCCTGCTGGACCTGGGCCTGGGCATCCACCTGCCCCACACCAGCCGGGTGGTCGGCGGCTGCACCGTCCACCGGGTGGACGGCGGCGTCCTGGCGGCCTGTTTCGACGCTGGCGTTCCGGACACGGTCATCCGGGACATAGCTGCTTCCCGCCCCCAGTGGGCTGTCTTCCGGGACAGCGCCTTCGCCTCGGACGCCGCCAAGATCAACGTGACGGAGATCTTCAAAAGCCTGTCCCCCGGCACCCGCGTCCAGGTACTCTGAGTGCAGACCGTCCGCCTGGTTCCATTCCGCAGAAACTTTCCCCGTCTTGCCCGGATGTGTCCCCAGCGCACCGGACATAAGGAGGTGACCTCATGAAGCTCCAATTCAAGCACCAGCCCTTTCAGGCGGAGGCGGCCGCAGCGGTCTGCGATGTGTTCCGCGGCCAGTCACTGTGCGCCCAGGCACACCGGCAGGGCCTGGGCGCCGCGGCCGACAGGCCGCTGTCCCTGGCAGGGACCGGCACCGGCCTGTGCAACCAACCCCTGGCTCCGGAGCTGACCGACGCCCGGATCCTGAAAAATCTGCACGCGGTCCAGCGGCGCGTCGGATTGCCTCTGTCCAAGGCCCTGGCCGGGCCGGGGATCAACCTGTCCGTGGAGATGGAGACCGGCACCGGCAAGACCTATACCTATGTGAAAACCATCTACGAGCTAAACGCCCGCTACGGCTGGAGCCGGTTCATCATCGTGGTTCCGTCGGTGGCCGTCCGGGAGGGCGTCTACCGTTCCCTGCAGACGACCCAGGAGCACTTCGCCGGGGAGTACGGCAGGCGGCTGCGGTTTTTCATCTACAACTCCGACCGCCTCGCCCAGGTGGACCGCTTCGCCTCCGACAGCGCCATTCAGGTCATGATTATCAACATGCAGGCGTTCAACTCGGGCAGGAACCAGCGGATCATCGACCAGCGGCCGGACAGCTTCCGGGGCCGCCGCCCCATCGACGTCATCGCGGCCACCCGGCCTATTCTCATCATTGACGAGCCCCAGAGCGTGGAGGGCCGCCAGACTCGGGAGAGCCTGCGCAAGTTCAACGCCCTGTTCACCCTGCGCTACTCCGCCACCCACCGGGAGGCGTACAACATGGTGTACCGTCTGGACGCCCTGGACGCCTATAACCGGCATCTGGTGAAACGGATCGCCGCCCTGGGGGTGACCTTCACATCCTCCCCCGCCGCTGGCGGCTTTGTCTATCTGGAGGGCGTGGACCTGAGCCGGGACAGGGCCCCCGCCGCCCGGATCGGTTTTGAGGTCAAAGGGGCGTCCGGCATTCGGACGGTGGTGAAACAGCTGCGCCGGAAGGCGGATCTGTTCGCGGCGTCCAACGGCCTGGCCGAATACGCCGACCGCTATGTGGTGGCAGAGATCGACGGTCGGGACAGCTCGGTGACCTTTCTCAACGGCCTGAAGCTATATGCCGGTCAGTTCAGCGGCGGCGAGGAGCGGACAGCTCTCCAGCGCCGGGTGCAGATTCGGGAGACCATCCGCACCCACCTCCGCCGGGAACGGGAGCTGTATTCCAGGGGAGTGAAAGTGCTGTCCCTCTTCTTCATCGACGAGGTGTCCAAATACCGCCTGTACGACGGGGACAGCGGCAGCGGCCGCAGCGGCGAGTACGCCAAAATGTTTGAGGAGGAGTACGTCGCCGTGGCGGAGGCGTTCCGGCGAGAGATCGACGACCCGGCGTACCGGGCCTATCTGGACGGCATCGATGCCCGCGAGACCCACCAGGGCTACTTCTCCATAGACCGGCGGAAGGGCCGCCAGGCCCGCTTTGTGGAGGGAAAGATCGACCGCAAGAGCCGAACCTCCTCCGACGCGGACGCCTATGACCTGATCATGCGGGACAAGGAGCGGCTGCTCAGCCTGGATGAACCTGTGCGGTTCCTCTTCTCTCACTCCGCCCTCCGGGAGGGGTGGGACAACCCCAATGTGTTCCAGATCTGTATGCTGAAGCCCCAGACGGAGTCGGAGATCCGCAGCCGCCAGGAGATCGGCCGCGGTCTGCGCCTGTGTGTCAATCAGGAGGGCGAACGCATGGACGAAAGTGTCCTGGGCGGGGCGGTGCAGGAGCTGAACAAGCTGACGCTCATCACCGATATGGAGTTCGGCAGATTCGCAGAGGCCCTGCAGCAGGGGCTGGCGGCGTCCCTTGCCGGCCGCCCCCGGACGGTGGAGCCGGGCCTGTTTGCCGGCAGGCTCCTCACTGGCACCACCGGGGCACGGGTCCGGGTGACGCGGGAGCTGGCGGAGGAGATCTGCGCCGCCCTCCGGAAACAGGGCTATGTGAAGGACCGCGTCCTCACCGGCAGCTTCTTTGCGGACCGGGACCGAGGTACCGTCCGGCTGGGCGGAAGCCTTCAGGACCTCAGCGCCGCCGTGGCGCAAGTCCTCTCCGGCGTCTATACCCCCCGGGCCATCCCCGCGGAGAACGCCCACGGCGGCAACGTCACCGCCCGGGCGGACCCGGAGAAGCTGCAGACCGAGGCGTTCCGCTCCCTTTGGGCGCGGGTCGGCCCCAAGTCCTTCTACACCGTCTCCTTTGACACCCGGGAGCTGATCGGGAACGTCATCCAGGCTCTGGACGCGCATCTACAGGTGACCCCCGTCTCTGTCCGGACGGTGTATGGCGAGCAGGCGACGCAGCTGCAGTCCCGGGAACAGCTGCTTCAGGGCCGGGCCTTCCGCCGCAGGGAAAGCCGTGTGCAGGCCGCCGGTCCCCCGGCGCCGGGCGGTGTACGGTATGACCTAGTGGGCAGGCTGGTGGAGGAAACCGGCCTGACCCGTACCACTGCGGCATCCATTCTCCAGGGCATAGCCCCTGAGACATTTGCCATGTTCCGCCTGAATCCGGAGGATTTCCTCCTCCAGGCCTCCAGGCTCATCAACCGGGAGAAGGCGGCCGCCGTCGTCCGGCACATCACATACCACCGGCTGGACGCGTCGTATGACGCCGCCCTCTTCACCAATGCCGTCCGCCGGGGCAGGCTGGGGTGCACCGCCGTGCCCGCCGCCCATTCGATCTCAGACTATGTGATCTGTGACACCGACAGAGAACGGGCCTTTGCCGAAGCGCTGGAGGCCAGCGAGGCGGTCAGATTATATGTCCGACTTCCCAAGTCCTTCTTCATTCCCACCCCGGTGGGGCGGTACACGCCCGACTGGGCCATCGCCCTGCGGGACCGCGCAGGGGATCCCGTCTATTTCGTGGCAGAGACCAGCGGCAAGGCCCCACAGCCCCAGGGCGTGGAGGCGGCGAAACTCCAGTGCGCCCGCGCACACTTCGCCGCGGTCAGCGGCGGAGAGGTGATGTGCGGCGCCGTCCGTGACTTGGATGAGCTCCTGCGCATCGTGGGCTGAAGCCCCGGGGCCGCACAGTATGCACGGCGGCGTATGGAAGGCCCCCCGCTATAGACAGAGAAGCGCGGCCTGAAATCACTTGATTTCAGGCCGCGCCGGCTTGTGTGCAGCTGTGAGGTCTGCAAGAATTCGGATACACTGCCGGTTCCCCGGCTTTCAGCAAGCGGGCCGCCGCAGCGGCACGCTCCGGAACTCCGGCCCGGCGGAGTCTGTTTGAGCCGCCGCATCCCCGGTGCGCCGCCAAAGCCGGCCCCCATCTCAGGGCAGAACTGCCTGTGTCAGGCGGTTGTCAATACCCTGTCCCCTCCCCCGCCCGGGGTGCGCCGCCCCGCCTCCGCAGACGGCGGAACCGCCGGTTGGAAGCAGTCTTCCCGCCGTTCTCACGCCGTCCCGTGGGGGATGATGACCTTCTCCACCCGGATCTTCCCATCCTCCGCCTCCGCCGTCATCATGGTGATCTCCTGATGGAACCGCCGAGGGCCGCAGGAGCCCGGGTTGAGCCAGAGGACACCGTCTTTCTCTTCCTGCACGTACTTGTGGGAGTGGCCGAACACCACCGCGTCCACACCGGCCAGGTCCGCCGGGACCTCCTTTCTGTTGTGGACCATGAAAAAGGTCACGCCGCCCAGGGTAACGGTGAGATCGTGCGGGATGGCCTCCGCCCAGTCCTTGTCGTTGTTGCCCCGGACGATGTACAGCGGCGCATACTGCCGCAGCTCATCCACGATGCTCTGCCTGTTGATATCTCCGCCATGGAGGATGGCGTCGGCGGTCTTTAGATGCTCCGTGACCTCCGGCCGCAGCAGGCCGTGGGTGTCGGAGAGAATGGCAAGTTTCATAGGTTTCCCCTCCCCCTCAGATGATAATGCCCTCGCAGTGGTCGATCTCGTGCTGGATAATCTGGGCCGTCCAGCCGGTGAAGGTCTTGATCCGCTCCTGGAATTTTTCGTTCTGCCAGCGGACCTTGATGGACTCCCACCGCCGGGCTCTGCGGGTGCCGGAGAGGGACAGGCACCCCTCCTCCACCTCATAGGGGCCGGCCCTTTTCACGATCTCCGGATTGAACATGACCATATAGGCGCCCTGGTTGTCGAAGGCGATGATGCGCTTGTTCACGCCGATCATGTTGGCCGCCATACCTACGCAGCCGTCCCTGTGGACTTCCAGTGTCTCCAGCAGATCCGCCGCCACCGGCAGGTCCTCCGGAGCGGCGGGCTCGGCCTTTTGGGCCAGAAATGCCTGGTCTTTGCAGATGTCCCGAATCATGATGGGTCCTCCTTGTGTCGTTGAATCGCCGCCGCTATGGTCTCCGCCGCAATGCGGGCCCCCTGCCCGCTGGGGTGGACGCCATCGGCGGCGTAGAGGTCCTGCGTGCCGAGCAGCTGGTAAAACCGCCGCCCCACGTCGGCAAGCAGGGCGCGGTTTTCCTCCGCCGCCCTGCGGTACGCCGCGGACAGGTTCCGGGCCATCCCGCCATAGTCCCATCCCTTGGCCGACAGCCGGGCCCCACCCTTCTGATAGGCCCAGGTGGCATAGAGCACCGGGATGGCCCCGTTCTCCCGGATCTGCCGGCAGAGCCGCTCCACGCTGGCGAAAAAGCTCCCGGGAGCGGTGATGGGGCCGTGGCTCATTTCCTGCAGCACCACATAGTCCCACTGCTCCTTTGCAAGTGCCGCCTGCGTTCGGGCACCCAGCCGGGTGTTCGGGTTCAGATGCTCGGACAGCCGGGCCCCGCCCCGGGTATGGCAGACCACTTCCGCCCCGGTCAGTTCCGCCAGAATGTCCGGCATATCTTGGGCAGAGGTGAGGCTGTTGCCCAGCATCAGAATCCGCATGGTGCTCCTCCTTGTCTCGTTTCCGTGCGCGTCTGCGCGAAAGGCTCCCGCCGTCAATGCTCGGGGCAGCGCTCCATAAGCCCCCTGCCGGATTTGCTGATATCCCCATATCCCGCCGGAGCCGCAGCGGCCCGCTCTGGGCGGCACCGGTTCTCCCATTGATGGTTCCCTCCAGCAGGCGCACGGTGCCGGGGAATGATGCGTTTCATGGGGCGAAATCCCGGCGGCAAGGGCCCTGTGCCCCTGCTCCGCGAAGTGGCACACCGTCATAGGCCGGGGAGACGTTCCACCGCCCGGCAAGGGTCCGGCAGCACCCGGCGAAGGTCCGGGAAGCGGCAATGAGCATTTGGCCCGGCACCCATTCCCCCAGGGACCGGGACGGCAACGCCAACAGAGGGATCTTCCCCCGTGCCAGCTCCAGGCTGGTCAGGAATCGCTCCATCCGCTCCGCCGTGGCCTTGGGCCTGCGGCCCTGCAAAAGGTCATTGGTGCCCAGCATCACGATCAGCAGGTCGGTGTCCGCCGGAATGTCAGGTGCCGCGTCGGGGAGCTCCCGGCCGTTGGCGCCCCAGTTGCCCAACACCCATCCGGTTTCGGCCGCCAGGATGTCCACCCATCAGCTGCCCGGGGCACAGCGCCCGCCCAGCCGGGACCGGGGATCGTAGCCCCAGGTGCTGGAATCGGCGAAACAGATGACCTTCCTCACAGCTGTCCCTCCAAGGCACAAGCCCCGGACGTGCCCTCACCTTCCCCGCATCCCGTTTAGGCCGGTGCGTGCGGTGCTATTCGGCCTGCGGCATTTGTGATTTCATCACGGTGCGATTCATAGATTTGCGGTATGATGAACCCACTCAATTTAGGGAGGCATGCTATGAATTCCGTGAAAAAGCGGCGCAGAGCCGTGGTGGACCCGTCAGCCTGTGTGGCCTGCGGCTGCTGTGTGAAGGTCTGTCCCCTGCAGGCCATTGAGATCGTGCGGGGCGTTATGGCCCAGGTCCGGCAGGACAAATGCGTGGGCTGCGGCAAGTGCGCCAGGGAGTGTCCGGCCAGCGTCATCAAAATCCGGGAGGTAGAGGCATGAAGAAGCACTGGTACGACTATCTGTGGATCGCTTCGCTCCTGTACCTCCTGCTGGGATTTTTCAACATTCTGTTTGCCTGGCTGGGCCTGCTGTGCTTCTTCATCCCCCTCATCATCTCCGTGGTCAGCGGGACCAAGAGCTACTGCAACCGCTACTGCGGCCGGGGCCAGCTGTTTGGGCTGCTGGGCGGGCGCTTCGGGCTGTCCCGCAGGAAAGACATCCCCAAATGGATGAAAAGCAAGGCGTTCCGATACGGATTTCTCGCCTTTTTCTTCGCCATGTTCTTCCTGATGCTGTGGAACACCTATTTGGTGTTCGCCGGTGTGCGGGATCTGGGGCAGGCGGTCACCCTGCTGTGGACCTTCAAGCTGCCCTGGAACTGGGCCTACCACGGCACCCTTTTCCATCCCGGCGTGGCGCAGTTCGCCTTCGGCTTCTACGGCGTCATGCTCACATCCACAGTCTTGGGGCTAATCACCATGGTGCTGTTCAAGCCCCGCAGCTGGTGTGTCTACTGCCCCATGGGCACCATGACACAGCTGATCTGCAAAGCAAGGAACAGCCGCACATGACCGTGCCGTATCACGCGGCTCAATCCTGCAACTGCCGCAGCCTGTCCTCATCAAGGAGCCGGACCATGCCCCGGGAGAGCCGCACCATGCCCTCGCTCTGAAAATAGCGCAGCATCCTGGTAATCACCTCCCGGTGGGTGCCCAGGTGATTGGCAATGGCCTCATGGGTGATCTTCAGCACGCTGCTCCCCTCGATGGAAGCCTCCTCCAGCAGAAAGGCCGCCACCCGCTTGTCCAGGCTCTTCCACATGACCTGCTCCATCAGCCACATGACCTCGGAGAACCGGCTGGCCATCAGCTCGTTGGTGTAGTTGGCCACAGGCGCCGACGCCTCCATGATGTCCTGGTAGACCTCCGCGGGAATGACCCAGAGGTCCGTGTCCTTCTCCGCCTGGATGGTGACCTCAAACTGGATGGAGCGCATGATGCAGGACGCAGAGAACAGGCACAGATCCCGGTCGAACAGGCGGTAAATGGTGATCTCCCGCCCCTCGTCAGAGAGGATATAGGCCCGGAGCTGCCCCGCCTTCACCAGGAGGAGTCCGGTGCAGTCCATGTCCCCGTTGTGCAGGATCGTCCCCTTCTTCACGGTTCGGAAATTCAGATTGCTGCGGATCCGGTCCTGCTGGTCTGTTTGGAGCTTGTTCCAGATGGGAAAATAGTCCTGAAAGGTCATTCCGTGTCCCTCCTCATCGTGTTCTCAGTATAGTTGACAGGAGCTTTGCTGTCAACCGGCCCGCTTTTCGGAAAATCCCGTGTTTTGGGTGATGTCGTCACAGAAAAATCGCGGACTTTCGGTTATACTAGGACCAAACCAAGGAAAGGAGCTGACCAGCATGGCGGCTATCAATCTAAACAAGGAACAATTCCAGCAGATGGCAGAGGGCGGCAAGCCCATCCTGGTGGATTTCTGGGCTCCCTGGTGCGGCTACTGCCGCCGGATCGGGCCCGCGTATGAGAAGATCGCGGACGAATACGGCGACCGTCTCACCGTGGCGAAGGTAAACATCGACGAGGAGGCCGCGCTGGCCGAGGCGGCGCAGATCGAGGTCATTCCTACGCTGGTCCTGTATCGGGACGGGAAAGCCGTGGATTCTATCGTCAACCCCGGGTCCAAAGCGGCCATCGACCAGTTCATCCAGGAGGCTATGGCGAAGTAAGGAGGCGGAATCCATGGGCGAAACTCGTGTCTACGACATGATCGTGGTGGGCGGCGGGCCGGGCGGCTATACGGCGGCGCTCTATGCAGCCAGGGCCGGGCTGGATACACTGGTGCTGGAGAAACTCTCGGCAGGCGGGCAGATGGCCCTGACGGAGGAGATCGACAACTATCCCGGCTATGAGGACGGGATCGACGGCTTCACCCTGGCGGAGAAGATGCAGCGGCAGGCAGAGCGGTTCGGTGCGCAGACAGCGTACGCACAGGTGGAGCGCATGGAGCTGACCGCTGCCCCCAAGGCGCTGAAGACCAGCGAGGGGACCTTTTATGCCAGGACGGTAATCCTTGCCACCGGAGCCAATCCCAGGGAGCTGGGCCTTGCAGGCGAGGAGGCCCTGGTGGGCCGGGGTGTGGCCTACTGTGCCGCCTGCGACGGGATGCGCTACAAGGGCAAAACGGTCGCCGTGGTGGGCGGCGGGAATTCCGCCGCCGGCGACGCCCTGCTTTTGAGCCGTATCGCCGAAAGGGTGGTCCTGGTGCACCGCAGGGACCAGCTGCGGGCCACGAAGATCTACCACGAGCCACTGATACAGGCAGAGAACGTGGAATTCCGCTGGAACAGCACTGTTACGGAGCTGCTGCACGAAGAGAAGCTGACCGGCATCCGGCTGCGGGATGTGCAGACCGGGGCGGAATCCGTCCTTCCCTGCGACGGGCTCTTCATCAGCGTCGGCAGAAAGCCGGCCACGGAGCTGGTGAAAGGCCAGCTGGAGCTGGATGCCGGCTGCTATGTGACGGCGGACGAAACCACAAGGACCAATCTCCCCGGCGTCTATGCCGTGGGCGATGTACGGACGAAGCCGCTGCGCCAGGTAGTGACGGCCGTGGCCGATGGGGCCATGGCGGTCCACATGGCGGAAGAATATCTGGCAGGCGGCGCCTGATCGAAGAAATGCGGCAGAGAACGGCTGAAGTCCTCCCGCATATATGCCCATCCCGTTCAAAATGCAGGCATCCGGGATGCAGGCGGCCTGAAAAGAACACAGCTGCCCGGAGTATCTGATGGAACAGATTCCTCCGGGCAGTTTTTGTATCCTTGTTTTGCAGAGCGGCAGGCCATGGAAAAGGAACCTGTCATGCGGCAAACCGCGCGGTCCGGCGGAGCCCTTTGGGCAGGATCCTCAGTTCTGTTCCAGCAGCCGTCTGACTTCTGAAATACTGTCCACCGGCCGGGCACAGGCGCCGTTCCGGCATAGATAGTACCGGACGCCTGTCTCCGGAATCGGATAGGCCTCCGTGAAGGGGGCAAGCTCCTCCAGCGGCTTTGCCGTCTCCGGCGTTTTCACCAGCACCGTCAGTTCGGGCCTGGAGGCCTCCCGCAGAAAAGCCGCCAACTCCTCCGGCATGGTCTGGGCCGCGCAGACCAGCTCCGCCGAGGGCCACAGCTCCTCCAGAAACACCAGCATGGCAAAACCGTGTCCGGCGGGATAGGTCCGGGTGGCCCCAGCCAGATAGCCCAGCTGCAGATCGGCGGCGGTCCGCCAGCGGGCCTCCCCAGTGAGGCGGGCCAGGCGGGAGAGAACCAGCGCCGCTGCCGCATTGCCCGACGGCATGGCCCCGTCATAGGTCTCCTTTGTCCGGGTGATGAGCTGTTCCCCATCCGCCGCGTAGGGGTAAAACCCGCCGTTTTTCCCGTCAAAAAACTGCTCCAGCAGCCGTGCCGTCAGGTCCCTGGCCTCCGCCAGATAGGCGGTCCGGAAGGTCACGCCGTAGAGTTCCAGCAAGCCCCAGGCGCAGAAGGCGTAATCATCCAGCTTTCCGGGGTGGGCCGCCTGCCCCGCCCGCCATCTGGCCAGCAGACGACCGTTTTCCTCTGTGAGGCTCCGCTTCAAAAATGCCGCGGCTCCCACGGCGGCGTCCCGATAGCGGGGCTCATCCAGGGCCAGTCCCGCCCGGGCCAGGGCCGCAATCATCAGTCCATTCCATGCGGCAAGCACCTTGTCGTCCCTGTGGAGGCAGGTCCGTTCCAAGCGGTAGGCATACACCCTCTCCCGCAGGGGCCTGATGCGCACCGGCTCCCGCTGGACCTGTTCCCGGCCGATTAGGTTGAGGATATTTTTCCCCGCAAAGTTCCCCGTCTCGGTGACGCCGTACCAGCCGCAGAACGCCTCTGCGTCCTCCGGTCCCAGCAGGTCTCTCAGCTCGCCTGCGGTGAATACATAGTATTTCCCCTCCTCGCCCTCGCTGTCCGCGTCCTGTCCGCAGTAGAATCCGCCCTGAAAATCACGCAGCTCCCGCAGGACGTAATCCAGCGTGCGGCGGACGATCTCCCCATAGAGCGGGCGCCGGGTCTGCTGATAGGCCTCCGTATAGGCCAGTGCCAGCAGGGCGTTGTCATAGAGCATCTTTTCAAAGTGGGGCACCAGCCACATTTCATCGGTAGAGTACCGGGCAAAGCCGCCGCCCACATGGTCGAACAGGCCGCCTCGGTACATGCTCTCCAGCGTCTGCTCCGCCATGGCCCCGGCCTGGGACTCCCCTGTGCGCCGGGCGTACCGGAGCAGGAAGATCAGATTATGAGGCGTGGGGAATTTTGGCGCGTGCCCGAAGCCGCCCCAGCGGGTGTCAAAACTCCGGGCGTAAAGGCCCGCCGCCATGCCTGCCAGTGCCCGGTCTGGAAAGCCGGTGCCTGCGCCCTCCGCTTCCCTGAGCCGGTCGGTCAGCGCCTCTCCGGCGGTCAGCAGACTGCCCCTATCTTCCCGCCACAGGCGCGCCGCCTGCTGCAGCAGGGACAGCAGCGCCTGTCTGGGGAGGTACGTCCCCGCCCAGAAGGGCTTCTGCTCCGGTGTGAGCAGCACCGTCAGCGGCCATCCGCCGGAGCCTGTCATAGCCACGCAGGCGGCCATATAGACCGCGTCCACGTCCGGGCGCTCCTCCCGGTCGACTTTGATCGGGATAAAATCCCGGTTGATCGCCTCCGCCACCGTCTCGTCCTCAAAGGACTCATGGGCCATGACGTGGCACCAGTGGCAGGTGGAGTAGCCGATGCTGAGGAACACCGGCTTGTCCTCCTCCCATGCGGTCTGGAATGCCTCGCTCCCCCAGGGCCGCCAGTCCACGGGATTTTCCCGGTGCTGGAGCAGATACGGGGATTGTTCAAATTGCAGCCGGTTGGGCATGGGTCGTCCTCCTTTGACCGGGCGGCGCACTGCCGCCCGCATGGTTCCGCAGGTTTTCCGTCCAGTGCCGCGCTTGCCCCCTGCTTATACAAGGCGTTTTCCCCGTCCGGCACGGGCCGGGGGCCGCAGTTTGTTCCGCGGACTTCCGCCTCAGCGGGCCAGATCCGGCGGGAACGGCCGGGCAAAGCGCGCCCCTGGTGTCGGACCGGGCAGGTAGATTCCGGCAAGTAGCGCCCTGGCCCGCCAAGGTATCCAGGTCGTCATGCCTTCCCCCGCCAAAAAGTCTTGCAGTGGGCCTTTTCGGTGCGGTTGAAGGCGATCATCCGGCGCAGCAGCGTGTAATCCACGTCCCTCTCCCACGGGATGCGGAACAGCATTTTGCCCCGGCATAGCCGCCCCGGGCGATTTCCCGGAAAAAGCCCTCCAAGCCCGCCCCGGAGAAACGGCCAGATGCCCGGCGGAGACGCTGATCCCGACGATGAACGTCCCATGATCTGTGAACACAGGCTGGTTCCATGCAACCCTGAGCTCCAGGCCGGAAAACGTCCGTTCCGCCCACTCCAGCACCTCCGCCATACGGACGCGGCGCTGCGGCGCTTTCGCCTGCGCCAGATAATCTGCTAAGGTCTCCAATCCACCCGCCCCTTCACATCCAAAGAGCAGAAATAGTCTGTGCATTTCAGGAGGGATTATCACCCCTCGCCTCAAGCAGCGGCGCCCCGGGCGGCCGCTCTTCCGTCAGGACCTGCAGCCTGTTCCGGAAACGAGGGCCTCCTTCAGGTTCATTTCCTGCCCTCCTTGCCCAGGCTGATCTTGTATCCATCATAAGTGAAAAAGGGCCGCACCCGGGCGGAGGTGGACCAGGTAACTGCCTGTCTCACCGGGTACACGCTGGCGGACCTCGCCCGGCTGGAGCGGTCCAGCGTCACCTGCGCTCACTTTTTTCAACGTGCCCCCGCCATGAATCCTGACCGTGCCCTCATCACCGACAAGGTCTGCGGTGTCCGGGTATGGGACCGGCTGATACGGGATATCCGGTATCTGGGCAAGCTGGTGGACGAGCTGCCCAAGGGACCCCTATGGAGCAGATTCTCCGGAAAAACAAGTATGTCCCGGAGCTTCTGGCCTTTCAGAAACTCGGGGCTGTTTTCGCCTCGAGAGCCCTTTGCTTTGCCGCCGAGAAGGGGCAGCGTTTTCCGATGCACTGGCTGTTTCGGGCACTGTAAGAGCAGACGGGCACGCTGTGCTGCATCTCCACCCCCAGGTGCTCCCGGACAAAGTCCACGGCGGCCTGGACGGCCAGCCAGGAATCCCGTTTGCAGCACCGGGGGCCACCCACCTTGCCGATGCTGTCCAGGGCCCGGGCGGTCATCTGATTGCTCAATCCCCAGGGCTCCCGGGCCAGGGGCGTAGATGCCGTGGCGATGGCCAGGAACTGCCCCGCGCTGATCCCCGCCCCGCAGGCGCCCCAGAAGCCGCAGGCCCCGCCGGGGACAGCTTTGCCCCGGCTGTACATCTCCCGGAGAGCGCTCTCCAGGTCCAACTTGCCCCCGGCATTTTTATAGGCGGTGAGCAGCGCCGCTCCCACCATCACATGGTGCTCTGGCCCGTGCATATGGCAGAAGGACAGGTCCATCATCCGGCGGAGGATAGCGGCGGGGTCGGCGGAAGTCTCCGCCAGGCACAGGCCGAAGATGGTGTCCATGCCCTGGGTATGGCAGTCATTGCAAACATAATGGCCGTTGACGCACCGGGTCTTGCTGGATTCCTTTTTATGGCAGATGGCGCACTCCATGTCCTCGTCCCGGACCAGATATTCCAGCGGCGCCTTGCAGATCAGGCATTCTTCTGGATGCAAATCGATCACTCCTCCCTTGTCCGCAGCGCAGGAAGTCACGCGGCTGCGCAGTCCCGACGTCCCCCACAATATGCTGTGGGGAAATGTTCTTTCTCATAAATCGGCTCCCCCCGATGCGTTCATCCACACATCAGCTGTGTACTCTCTCCTGTTATTTTCTATCATACAATAGCCAAGATAACCCGCTGAATGTAAAATCCGCTTAAGGGGAGCAAACATTTTCTCCGGCTGTACATGCAGTCATTCTATCCGTTCAGCGTTTTCCGGAAGCATAGTCGCCCATATGGATGTCCACCACTCCCCTGGGCGGCTGGATCAGGGCATCCTCGTACTGGCACTTCCACTGAATCTCCCGGCTCATCCGGCCATTCTCTATGCCGTCAATCGTTTCCCCATCCCCAATGGGGTTATCATGCTCCAGTATGTACGACGCCGCATTATAGGCGTGGTTCACTACCCAGTTGGGATCCATGCTATGGAAGTGGTACTGGAGGTCCGGCAGGAACAGGGTGTTCATGCCCACTGTGTCGATGAGCATATCCTCGGTGCCCTCAATGTTGAAGAAGCGGACATTGACACCAAATCGGATGAAGCGGTCCGAGCCCTCGATCTGGTGGGAACGCACATCTTCCGCCAGCAAGAGCTTGCCGCAGTTCTGGAAATAGAACGCCTCACAGGTGGGGTACAGCTCTGCCAGGGCCTCCACGAAGTCGGCGTCCAGGTTGGCCCTCTCCAGGGCCGGAAGCGCCGCCGCCAGCATATCAGTGGCCACGACCTGATACCGGCACTCCCGAAAGATTCGCTCTCGGTCCTCCCGGCAGTCCCACATCTGGCTCATAAGGAACGCATCGAAGCCCTTGCCCTTGAATTTCTCACATCCCATCACCATCAGCTGCACCGGGCATTTGCCGTCCTGAAATTCCGCGATATGATCCAGGGCAGCAAAGCCTGCCATCTTTTTATCACGGCAGAAACACTCTACCGCGCCGATGTGCTTTTTCATCCCAGCGGTCATCTCATCCTTGTCCGGCATGTCTACCGGCTCTTTGAACAGCATTTGAATGAGATAGGGGCCGCCGGGCTGGGGCCCTTTTTTGTCATCCAGGTTTTGCTGGAACACTTGATTGCTCATTTTTGTCCTCCTTATAGCAGCAGACCATGTAACAACGGGCGATCGCTACTTTGTATGCGGGGTTACTCCAAAAATCAAAAAAAGAGCCACACTAAATAGAACCAATCCGATGAAGTTGCGCTCTATCAGCAGTTTTATGGCCAAGAGAAGCAGCAGACCACAAACCAGAATAATAATACCATTCATTTCTTTTTATCCATTTTGTCAGGGAACAGCTTGAACCGAAACGCCAGTTCCTGATTAACGATTTCCTTGGGCAGCTTTCGGGGATTGGCGATTAGATACCAAGCCCGATAAGTCCGCTTTTCCATGTCCTGCTCCTGAAGGTAGATCTGATAGCCCGCTTCGTCCTCCTCCGTCCAAGTGTCATACTGCTTCTTGGCCTGGACATGGTTTCCCACGACCACGTCCAATTCCTCCACGGAGCGGCTGGCGGCCCAAGCATGGTCCACATCGCCAGCATGGGAGAAATAGAAGATTTGCATCCCCATCCACCGGCGCACCTTGCTTTCCGGCGTTCCACGCAATTCCGCCTGACGGCGGTACTCCGCCAGCTGCTCTGGTGTTCCGTATCTTTCCACCGCCTGCTCCTCCACATGAATACGCCAACTGTAATCCTCCGGCTGGGTAAAGGGGGCGCAGACCGGCTGTAACGCCTCCACGGGGTCTGTCTCGAAGCGGTCGATGAAGTCGAGGTAGCGGGCTTTGATTAAGGGCAGAAAAGTGTCCAGCAACCCGGTATCCAACCGCAGGTCCTCTGTCAGCATCTGGAAGAACGAACCGCCTGTTATCGGTTCTATTTTGAAAGAGTAGAGAAAGTCATCCCCCTGCTTAATGAAGCAGCTGAATCCCACCTCCACATTTCCATGGCCGATTTCGTAGTCTATGTAGTTGTAGCGGCTCCGGTCAAACCAGATCTGATAGGTCAGCCCGTTTTTCGTTTTCTTTTTGAAGTCGCCTTTTTTCAGTCGCTTCCAGCCCTTTTCCTCCAGGCCCAGGCCGTTCCACAGGTAGTCCAGAAGCTCCTGAAATATATCTGCCGGGCGTTTTTGTTCCATAGTCTCCACCTCCTTACAAAAACTTTTTCTGGGATTCAGCGGCCATTTGCAAATCAAATATGGAGCAGGGAAACAGAGGCACAAACCATCTCATTCCCGAGTCATTTTCTGCCGTCACGGGTCGGACTTATTTTGCTCCATTGCTTGGGCGATCTGTTTCATAGCCATGTCGATATAGAGATACACCCCATCACGATCACAGTGGAACAGGTTGGAGTAACATGTGCTTTCGTTCGGGTGAAGGGGATTCGGTTCCACTACTTCGGTGGCTTCCAGTAGACCAGTACCCAGTTCAGCCGCAGCAGTAAGAGCCTTTTTCAGAACAGCAAACTGCCCATCGCTCCAATGTTTCTCCAGATCTTCCAGTACCTTTGGTTCCTGCTCCAGATCCCGGAGAATCTGCAAAACCTGATTAGGAGACAGGTACACGCCGGAGCAGTAGTTTTCAATGATCTGGTTCTTTGCCGGGTTGGGTAAGGCAGTGGGCACCACCTGCGCCCAGGGGGTGAAGTACCGGGCATATTCCGGCTTTTCCTCCATCAGGAAGGAGAAACTGCTCCCTCTGGTATAATAGTAGTCCCGGAAAAATCCCTGGACCACCGCAATATAAAAGCCATGGCTTTTATCAAACAGCTCGTCCGATTCTGTCTCTGCCCCAACCCGCAGGGTGTCCAGATACTTTTCTGCATAGAAATCCTCGATTCCATGCTGCGCGGCAAGGGCCAGAACCTTTTCTTCCTGTCCCTGCTGTATCCAGGTTAGGGGAGTAAAATACCATTCCTGTATTTCGTCTGGCGAGATCGGGTGAAAACTTACATCGTATCCCATAAAAGTCCTCCTTAGTAGTCAAGCAAGATGGGCACCTGCTGTTCCTCGGCAAACCGCATGGCCCGCCAGAACATGGAGAAGGCGAACTTGGCCAGGGATTGAGTGTCATACTGAGTGTGTTCCGGGATGTCCGCCTTGCTGTACTGCCCGTCTGCATCTATAGTTCCGTCTACCGGGTATCCTTCCGTATCCGCCCAATCAAGGATGGTATCCTCATCGGCCTGCCACGCCAGCTGGTTCAGCTTCTCCAGCTCCTTCCGCAGTCCGCCCACCGTGCCGATGGCGGCGGTGTCGTCGGTAGGCAGAGGTGCTTGGAAGAAGAAGGCGTCCGGCAGAGGCAGCCACCAGGTAGCCCCACGGAACAGGGACCATACCCGCTCCTGGTCCGCCGCAAGGCGGGCGACCAGGGGATGCTCCCCGAAGTTCCAGTCCTTCTCCACGGTGGGAGGCACCGGTTCCTCGTATGTATGGCAGGCGGCCGCCAGCAGCATGGCGCCGAAGGCATCCCAATCCGGCTTGTCGGTGTAGTAGGGGCTCTCGTTATTCTCCGGCCAGGGAGCGTAGGGGGGCTGGCCCGGCTGAGAAATGGCGTTCAGAATCTGATCCCGCCAGTTCTCCACCGCCGCCTGGACCTCGGCCGGGGACAGTTCCCCCTCGTTGTCAGCGGGTTCCCCGTCCGGGGTGATGCGGTTGAAGGCGTATCCGTTTTCCTCCGCCCACTGCTGAACAACGGTTTTCCAGTTGTGAGAATAGTACCGGGTCAATGTTCCGGCGTAGATATCAAGTCCCATTATGATGCCTCCTTTTTTGTCTGTACGGTCATTCTTTTGCCGGAGCGAACAGTCGGTCAATCTTCTCCAGATTGTATTCCAAGATCCAGTCATTGAATTGATGATAGAGCGGCAGTAGCAGCTCCCGTGAGCCGCCCAGTATATCCAACCCACGGTCATCGTACAGATGGTAGAGGAATGGCCCCGGCCCGATCAGATAGACGCTGGACACAAAGCCGTTCCAGCCGCCGATGTCTCCCAGAATGATCTCCTGGAGAAGCCGCTCCGGTTGAAAGCTGATTTTGCTGAGATCCCAGTAAAACTGTACTTGTGCATATGTATCCCCGTCCTCGTCCATCATGGTCGCTGTGACCTGCTCATGCGGGGCAGGAAGTGCGGCCCTCTGCTGGATGGCCTTCAGCAGGGACTCGACAGGTTTTTCTTCGGGATACCCGTCAATCCGCAGAATACCCGGCGGCGCTGGAAGGTTCCGGTAGATCATAATCGCCCGCTCCAGTGCGCCTTGAACATAGGCGGGATTTGGAGTTGGTTTCTCGGTGTTCTCGTCCGAATAGGTGCATTCCAGATAGACTGGTTCATCTCCGCCGATTTCAAACCGGATGGTGACCGGGGCATGATGGAACAGCGGATGTTCCAGCCACGCCATACCAAGATTATATAAGATGGTGTCAAAATCCTCCGCCAGCATTGCGCACCTCCACTATTTCCACTCAAAGGGCTCCTTTAAGTGGTATTTCTCCATAATTTTCTTTTCCAAAGCTTCATAGGCATCCATATCCTCTGGCTGCGCTGGAATACCCTTTTCCCACCAATAACCGTTCCCATAGCAGAAAAACATGGCCCAGTAATAAGGCCGGTCATGGCTGAATATCGCCACTCCTACGGCATCGGCCACTGGCTCTGCCAGCGGTGCGCGTTCCACTGTCTGAGAGGCTTCCTCATAGGAGATCCCCACCAGCTCCACCAGCAGGTGCTTCACCAGTTCGCAGAAGCTATACTGGTTGAAGATGACCTGACCATTCTCATCTTTGAACACAAGTCCATCTCTCACCATAGTATTTCTCTCCGTTTCTTAACCTGCATCCTTGGCATGGGCATAGTCCCGTCAAGTCATCTCATACAGCAGGGCAGCGTCGCTCTGCACCAGCTCCAGATGGGAGCGCAGCGTTTCAAGTCCGCTTTGCACCGCCTCGGTGGGCAGATCCCAGTCTGCGGCAATTTCGGCGGCCAGCTCCGGGAGGCTCTGCTCCCGCAGAGTTGCCAGCAGTTCAGACGCCAGCTCTCCCTCCAGCAGAGCGCAGTCCAGAGTGTTCTCCGTCTAGGGAGCGGGAAATCGGACATCCAGATCCAGCTCGCTCTCACACCAGTCCCAGATGGCCATGTAGACCGCGCCGGAGCAGTCACCGTTGGACAGCTCCTGCCGCTGACCGTCTTTGAGCAGATAAAAGGATGCGATCTGTGACATGGCAGTTCCTCCTGAATGTTATTCTTTCTCCATCAGCCCTTCGGCCTGCATCCGGATCACATAGAAAACCCGTACCCAGTCCAGTTCCTGCTCCATGGATTCCTCCAAAGCCAGCAGGCGGCGCTTTCCCAGCCTGCGGTCCAGAAGGGCGAGGATGCGGACAAGGGGATTCTTGCTGACAAGGCTTTTCTCAATGCTCTGGTTGTCAAATTCATGAAATGCCTCATAGAAAAAACCGTTGTCAAAACAGCCATCGTTCAGTGTCCCTTCATGGGCCAGCCGAAAAGGGGCCTTTCGATCGTCCTGGCCGATGCCCTCCCGCCGCAGGGCCTGATATCTGTTCCAGTAGTTCTGTTCATAGGCATAGTAGTTACTTCGCAGCACCTCCACGCCGTCCAGTCGAATGGCTGCCCGGCCTGTTTGGTCATGGCTTTCCCAGTAGCTGGCGGCAAAATACTGGATGTGCCCACGGAGCGTCGGGCACAGGTAGTCATTCTCCAGCTTGTTTCGGATTCCGCTCCAAGTTGACACAGGTACCGCCTCCTTTCTGATGCCACTGCGGGTAAGGTGGATTCCCAATAAATTGAAATTTATCTGCTAAATCCCCATCAAGACTTGATATATCAAGGTTTTCCGACAATTCAATGTTCGAGCCTTATGTAATTTCCCTTGTTTTTGCCCTTACGGACTGAAACAAGGGAAACTTTTTACTCTACGCAGACTACCTTATCCAGCAGCCGTGCGGAGGTACGCTTGGCCTCCCTTGTGGCGTGGGCGTAGATATTCATCGTGGTACTGACATCGGCATGGCCCAGCAGCTCCTGCACGTCCTTGGGTGCCGCGCCGTTGGAGAGCAGATTGCTGGTGAACGTGTGTCTAAGCGTATGGAAGTGAAAGTTCTCCAGCCCCGGAACTTTCTTCTTCGCCTGACGGCACATGATACCCACCGTCCCCGGCGTTTCAATAGCTCCGTCAGGCCGAAGACAGACAAAGGACAGTTCCCGATACCCCTCCGGCACCTCCACCGTCCTGGGCAGGGTGTAGACCTCGTAATAGGCTCGGTCTTTCTCCCTGACCTCCGTATAGTAGTTCAGGTTGTAAAGCTCGCCGTAGCGCAGACGGTTCCCAATCTGCTCCTTTTTGGCCCTCCGCAGGATCGCCGCCAGCGTGTCGCAGAAGTCCACGGTGCGGACTTTCTTCCGTTTGGTAGCCCCGATCTCGGTCTTGTGCCTCGCCCCGTTGTAACGGATGCTCCGCCGAACCGTGAGGTACTGCTCGTCCAGGTCGACGTCCTGCCAGGTGAGGGCGCAGACCTCCCCGATGCGAAGCCCGGTGTAGTAGGCGATCTGGATGGGCAGCAGGGCCGGGTTGTCTTTCCTTTTCAGAAAGTCCTCCAATCCCTGGAACTGCTCATGGGTGAGAGTAGGCACAGCCGGGGCGTCCCCGTCCTCCTGGGAGAACAGCTCGTATTCCTCTTTCTTCCCCCGCCAGATCACATACTGCATGGGATTGAAGCTGATGAGCCGCTTAGGGAACACCGCGAAGCGGAACGCCCCTTGCAGGACTGCCGAATACTGCCGTAAGTACCCTTTGCTGAGCGCCTTTGCCGCTGTACCGTCCGGGTTTGTCCCGCCAAAGCTGAGAAAGTCGATGTAGGCTTGCAGGTGCTCGGGGGTGACGCTTTTCAGCTTGCGGTTGCCGATGGGGTGCTGTTTGATGCGGTTCACCGTCCCCTGGTAGGCCATCACGGTGCCGTTGCTGAGATTTCCGGGCTTCAATTCCTCCTCCACCCATAAATCCAGCAGTTGGCCCACGGTGGTGTTTTCAGACTTGGCAACAAACTTCTTTGCCTCGTAGTCCTCCATCGCCTTGCGGAGCAGGGCCTCCGTTTCGGATTTGTTCTCCGTCCCGGCGAACTCCCGCTGTACCTGCCGCCCGCTCTCGTCCTCCACATAGAAACGGAAGTACCACTTTTTGCCCTTTTTGCGTACAGAACCTTTTGCCATAGATAAAAACCCCTTTCTATCCGTGGCAATCAGAACTGTGACGTATGATGTGCGCTGTTATGTTGTCAAGGTGCCACGGAATCGTCGGCGGCGTTCAGCCGCACCTGGGCGTCATGCAGGATGTTATACAGATAGGCTGTATCGACCCTGGTGCGCCCTTTGTCGAAGATATGTAGCAGCCCGTCCAGGAACCGCTTCATATCCTCGATAGGAGCTTCCATCTCCCGGCGGTAGACCGGCACGATGATGTCATCGACATGGATGGTGTACTGCTGGATGGATTTTTTGAGGGCTTCATCCCCGGTAAGCCGGTCGATCTCGTTCAGCGTTCGGCCATAGTGCTGGGCGGTGATCGAAAACAGGTCGATCAGCAGGCACAGCATGGAGGTGAGGAATCTCTGCTGGACTTCCGGCTGTACCGTTTTAGCCACAGCGTCAAGAAAGTCGCTGAGATGGTCTAAGATCTCGCCCTCGCAGACGGTGCGGCTATCGCCAGTCTCCTTGACTTCCTTTTCCTCGGATCGTCCTGTCAGCCATTCCGGGGTGGTTTGCAGGGCATCCGCCAGGCCGTTGATGATCATGCTGCGGTTGGGATTGACCCCATCCGTTTCATACCGCTGGATGGTGGACTTGTTGACCCCCACCCGCCGTCCAAGTTCTGGCATAGAGATACCGATCTCATGTCTGCGCTCCTTGATGCGTTTGCCGACCTCTTTTGGAGCAAGCATTTCTGCGTTATCCAATAGGTTCACCTCCTAACGAGTGTTAGTATAACACAGATAAAGCTGATTTGCAACCATATTTTGCATCTACTTTCAAAAGCGCTTTTTAATGAACCTCAAAACAAGTTGACAGCCAGCGGTAGATTAAGTATAATAGCGGCAAGGAGGTTGCAAAACAAGTTCAAAAGAAAGAGGTGCGCAAAATGAACACTGGCAAAATGGGGCTGACCATTGAGGAAGCAGCTGAATGTACGGGCATTGGACGCAACACCATGCGGAAGCTGGTGGACTGGGGTAAGCTGCCGGTGCTGAAGGTGGGCCGCAAGGCCATCATCCGCCGTGACACGCTGGAACGGTTCATGGCTGTCAACCAGGGGCGGGATCTGCTTCAGGAGGATGACGTCCGCAGGGTTGAGTGACCCGCTTTGGAGGGGCATCCTCTCAAGATCACCAGCTGAAAAAGGAAACCGGGGCAGCGGGGACACACCTGCAAAATGCGTCCGCGGGGGAAGTGGTACTGTCTATGCAAGCAACGAATTGTGGGGCCACAATTCCGCTTGACAGGGGTTCCACCCCTATGACCCCGGAGAAAGGAGAAGCCATGCGAAGCAGAACAAACCGAATTAACGTCTGGCTGTCCGATGAGGAGCTTGCCGACCTCAACGAAAAGGTCCACAGGGTACGGGGCTCCCGCGAGCGGTTCATCCGGCAGTGTATCAGCGGCGCTGTCATCCGGGAAGCCCCGTCCGTTGATGTACCGAAGCTGATCTACGAGGTCCGCCGGGTGGGGGCCAGTCTTAACCGCATCCTCATCGCCGCCAACGCCAGGGGTCTGCTGGAAGTGCCGGAACTCCGCAAGGCATTAGAGCAGAACCGGGAAGTGGAAGTACGTATCGTGGACGCTTACACGAAGGACTGACAGCAAAACGCACCGCACAGCTATCAGGCCATGCGGTGCTTACATAGTATGTTTCTTCATAATCTTACTCTATTTCCTATCCATAGTCTAAAAAAGAAACTGAACGCTGTTATGCTACTCCTCATGAGGACATCTCAAAATAGTAAGACCGATTGAGAAAAGCGCAAAAATCCACGAGTTATCAAAAATGATAGCTTGTGGATTTTTGTATTAAAACGAACGATAGTATCTGAATTTTCAGGATGATACCTGCTCCATCAGAAACTGTGCATATCCGCTCTGTCCGGCACTGTTCAGGTGCATCCCGTCATCATAAAACCAGTCGCTGTGCTGCTCGGCCTCTTCCGGCCAATTCAAAACCGTCAGATTTTCGTTTTCAGCCTCCAGCTCCTTCAAGATCTCCAGCGTGCTGTCTTTCCAATACAGATTTTTCCCATAAGGCGCCACCCAATAGAGCGTGCAGTCCTGTCCAAAGCTGTCCAGAAGCGCCTGTCCCTGCTTTTTGGAGAAAGAACCGTTTGCGCCCAATGCGATCACAACCGTATCCATCAGCTCGCCTTTGGCTTCCAACTCCGCGGTGATGGTTTCGGTTTCCCATACCTGCCGGGATTCCGCCGCGCTGATCACACTATCGGGGAACATCTCCTTCAGCGCCGGGGCAGCTCCAAGCATGACGGAATCGCCAATGGCGGTAAACTGCACAGTACTTTCCTTCGGCATTTCCGAACCGGCAGAATCGTCTGAAATCGTGGGAGGAGTGGGAACGATGGTTTCCTGACTTGCAGGGGCATCCTGGGGTGTCTGCTCACCCTGTGCTTCCTGCTCTGCCAAAAACTCCGCGTTCTCTTGAAGCTCCTGCTGGAGCTGTAATTGGTCATCGCTGATCTTTTGTCCGGGCGCGGTAAGAAATACCAGCGTTCCGCCAATCATCACGGCAGCAATCAATAACAATGATATTGGTGTGCCGATGTTCCGATGATGTTTTTTCATCAAGAGGTTGCCTCCTTTTTTTGAACCGTAATTGCATTTGTGATAGGATTCCATACATCCAATTCCCAATGAACAAAATCAATAAAAGGGCAAGGATGCTGTTGCCAGCCTGCGATTTCAAAGGCTGTGTGCGCTGAACAAAAAAGAGAATGGGGTACTGGATCAGATAGAGTTCATAACTGCGTTTCCCGACCCATGACAGGAGGGGAACATCCAGCAGCCTTCCAAACGAGAAACAGCGGTTTGCGCATAAATCAATCAGAGCTGCCCCGATCCATGCAGTCGGGAACAACAGCAGCCAATAGGTCTCCGGGCGCTCTCCGTCTGCCACGAAATAGGGCAGAAGTTGAATGACCAACAGAATAAGAAATGCGATCACATACAAGTGGGGACGGCTTTCTCTCCTTTTGCGCTGTGGGCGATGCCGCAGTCCGATCAAACCGCCGATCAAAAGGGCAAAGCAGCGGGTGTCGCTCCCATAGTAGACCCGTGAGGGATCTTCGCCGGGCTGGAAGTTCAAAAAGAGGGAAAGCACAGAGGCCGCGATCAAAAGAGACCATCCGATCGGGCCTGCCTCCGGCTGCCGCTCCAGAACGGTATATCCCCAAAACAGCAGCGGCCAGATGAGGTAGAACTGCATCTCAATTGCCAAAGACCACAGGTGCGTAAAGGGAGAAGTTCCGGTGATCTTGGTAAAATAGGAGGCGTTCTGGGCAATCTGCCACCAGTTGTTGGTTCCGGTCAAAATGCTGATGACTTCTCCCCGGATGCCTGCAAGCACATCCGGGGTCAGCAACCAGGCGACACAGAGCGTTCCGCAGACGCAGAGCGCCAGAGCCGGATAAATACGCGCGGCCCGCCTGCGGTAAAAGGCAAGCACATGAAAGCCTTCGCCTGCCTGCGACCTGCGGCTGGTGACAGCCATCAGATAGCCGGACAGGACAAAAAACAGATTGACACCTAAAAATCCGCCGGGGAAGATACCGGGAGCCAGGTGATAGCCGATCACGCCTAAAATCGCAATTCCACGCAGTCCATCCAGTCCGGGAATCTTTTGTTTCTTGGGTGAATGGTCAAACTGCTGTTTCATGATTTTTCTGTTCCTCACGATAGAATTGCCGCTCAAACCAGCGGATCGCGGTTTCCAGTGGGCCGTTTTTTCGCAGAGTCAATGCCCAGCCGGCCGCCAGCGTGATGAGGATGACCACAAGGTCTCCACCCGGGAACTGCGCAAGAGATGATGGCTCTATTCCTACCAGCATGAGTATCCATGCCAATATAAATTGGGTACTGTATAGCGTCAGCGCAGCTTTCCCAACCTTTGCAAAAGGAAGATACAACAGCTTCGTCTTCTTTTCCAGCAGGAGTGCCACCGCCAGCAGAACCATGCTCCCGCCCGTTCCAATCAGCAATTCAAACATGGAGCCGCCCTGCGGTGCATCCATGAACAGCATCTGCCAAAGCGGCATGAGAGTATTTCTGGGCCACGGCGCATAGGCGTCCGGAAGAGCGGCAGAGGAGGAAAACTGGACGAGCCAGTTGCAGAAGGACTGATAGATTTCCGGCAGAACAGAAACAGCGAACAGTTTCACCGGCAGTGCAACAGCGGTACCGATTGCAGCCAGCCGAATGCTGGTCTTGCTTGAGCGGAGGTCCAGACGCCCGATCACCATGCCAGTCACAAATACCGGCAACCACGCGACGGCGGAAAGTGGTCCGCCGGCAATATCGGAGAGCAGAGCGGCCCCTTCAAATAAGCTCATGCCGACCAGCATAACAGGCGGACAGGCCAAAAACGCAATGACAGAAATCACAATTAAAGATTTTGTTGAACGCCTGACCAGCGGCATAGCCAGAAGAAACAGCATCGCGTATGCCTGTAATACCACGCCAAAGGGACCGTTCAGCATGAGGATCACATAACCGACCAAATCAATGAACAGCGCCCTTGCCAGCACCCGCGCACGAAACACGGGTTCAGCAGTTCCACGTTTCCACATCCCCTGTGCCATCATGGAATAGGAAATGCCCGAGCAGAGAATAAACAGGATCATGGTGTTGCCGGAAACAAAATTGCTCCACGGCTGCAACGCAAAATGCTGGATAAACATTCCAATCACAGCCAATCCACGGACGGCATCCAATGCCAACAGCCGGTCAGCCGCAGGAGTGGCTTTTCGTATTACTGGTGTTACTTCTTGAATTTCTTGATTCATGTGTGCCTCCTTGATTTTAATCAGAACTTGTCACCTGCGGCATTATAGCATGAATATAGAGAGATATGTGGAATCAGTCCCCGGATGTGTGCCCTTGGCGTCAAATGCGATTTGTCCCTATGCGTTCAGGACAAATTGCGTTCATTCAGGACAAAACCTTTCCCTGCATACCGAAATTTGATATACTAAAAAGGATAAAAGAGAAAGGATTCCACCCATGTTACCAATCATTCTTTGTGACGACGATCACTTTACATTGCAGCTTCTGTCCGAATTGCTGGAGCGGGCGATCCGGCAAAGTAAAGTAGAGGCCAAACTTGTCTGTCTGGCCTCTACTGGTCAAGAACTGCTCCAGTTTATCCGCGGCGGCGGGAGCTATCTCTATTTTCTCGATTATGACTTAGGGAGAGATTCCCTCAACGGCGTGGACCTTGTCCGGCAGATCTACCACACGGACCCCGGCGGAAAAATCGTCTTTGTCACCAGCCACGGGGAGAAGGGCATGGATATTCTGCGCAGTGGTGTGCGGCCTTTTGGTTTTATCGAAAAATGTGTGGACCAGAATGAGATGGTACGGGAATACATTCGATATTTGAAAATGGCGGCGCCGGAGCAGCAAAACAGCGCGGTCGGGGACGCCATCGAACTGCCCATCGGGATCGATGAAACGGTGCGGCTGCCGGTTTCTGAGATTTTGTATGTGGATTCCGTCAAAACAGTGGCCCATTCTATCTGCTATCATACCTTCGACGGGTCAGAAGTGACCGTACGGGACACGATTGAACACGCTCAGGAACAGTTGGGAGCGCAGTTTATCCGCTGTCACAGGTCTGTACTGGTGAATGAAGAACACATCCTCGCCCTGCAAGGCGGGATGCTCAAGCTCTCCAACGGGCAGTTGATCGCCTGTGCCTTGGGGCGAAGAAAAGCGGTAGTGGATGGGATGGCAAAGCGAAAGGGGGCTGAGGGATGATCGATATTTTTTTGAATGAGGGTCCGCACTTTATGGAAACCTTCAGCTTTTGGGATCTTGCCTACGGCTGCCTGGAGGAAATCGGAAAGTTTTCCGTTGCCCTTCTTCTCTCCATGGGACTGTTTCTTGCGGCGCGGCGCATCCGGCAAAAGAGCCTGCGTACAGCGATTTTTCTGCTGATGCCTGCTGTCCAGCTCCTGTATGTCTGGACAGTGAGCATCCGCTCAGAGTTTTTCTTTTCTTTTATGTTTGCGCTGATGCTGACCCTTGTGTTTCGAGTTCTGGAGCTGATACCTCTAACAGGAGCCGGATACCTCTTTTTGTTCTCCGCGCTGCTGTTCCCGTCCAGGCTGTTTAATTCCACCTCTGTTATTTTAGGCCACCTCTGGCTGTTTTGGGTCATTTTCTGTGCCTGCTACCTTGCGGCAAAGCTGGATCTGGGGCATCTTCATGGGAATCACTTCTCCTGCTATGTCCTGTTCACGGTGCTCTCTTTGCTGGGCTATACCGTCTACCTCGCCATGTCCTTCCTCATGCCTCATCTGGAGGAGCTGCTTCAAACATACAGCGCGGGGCTGATTGGCACGATCACACTGCTGATGGCAGTATTCCTCCCACTGGCCTATGTCACCCGTCGACTGTTCCGGTCAAAACTCTTGCAGCTCAACCAGTTTGGGCGCCGGTATCAGAAGGTCGAGGGATATTTCCCATGGTTTTCTGTCCTGATCCTTGGCGTCTGTACTCTGGTAGACCTCCCCTTCACGGCGATGTCGTTTCAAAATCCGCTGGTGCGGCTCCTGTTCCCCTGCCTCTGCATCACCCTGCTTGGCCTTCAGATCCCATTCCTGTTCCTGCTGTTTCAGGTCGCCTTTTATAAGGATACCGTCGCATTGGGGCAGAGAGAAAAAGAGGGGCTTGTTGCGTATTATCAGGATCTGACGGCCAATCTGGATACCTTACAGGGTATTCGCCATGATATGAAAAATATCTTTTTTACTATGGGTGGGTTTGTGGACCGCAGTGAAGATGAGGAGATGAAGGCATTCTATTGGGAAAAAATCTACCCCTATTCCCAGAACGCGATCCATCAAAGCGAGCTGCTTTCAGCAGCATACCAGCTGCCCGATGAAACGCTACGGGCGTTCTTCTATTTGAAATTATCTCAGGCGGTTCAACGGCAGGTGCCGGTGTCATTGAGCGTCCACATCCTGCCGGAACAGTTCCAATTGGGGATCGATCTCATCGACCTGACACGGATCTTAGGCATCCTGCTGGACAACGCCATCGAGGAAACGGCCAAGATCTCCAAGGGTATGGTGGAGGTGCAGATCGCCGGTGACGGGGAAACGATATCCTATACCATCAAAAATCCCATCACAGAGCAGACAAAGCGCAGCGGCGTACACCCCGGCCAGACGACCAAGGGGGCCGGTCATGGGCGCGGCCTGCTGATTGTCCGTCAGATTTTGGAGCAATACGATCACGCTGTGCTGAACGCTTGTATTCAAACGAACAAGTACATTCAAAGCCTGAATATTGATGTAAGACATAATTTGAGTGAATAAAAGAAACCGTACTTGCAGGGAAGGTAATACTTTGATCTGCAAGTACGGTTTTTTCAGTATGATCTTACTCTATTTCCTATCGTAGAGCGTTGTGCTATCTCAAATATGTGATCCTGCTGGTGTTTGTCATTTTGATGCCGCTTTTTGTCGTGGACATCGTAGGACAGGGCGCACCTGCGTTTTGTAAATATATCTGTCCTTCCGGGACGCTGCTGGGCGGCATACCATTGGTGTTCAAAAATCCCGGCTTGCAGGCAATGGTTGGTTTCCTGTTTCGCTGGAAGGTCGCTATCCTGCTGGTAACAGTTTTCCTATCCATTCTCATTTACCGGCCATTTTGCAAGTACATCTGCCCGCTGGGCGCTACCTACGCTCCGTTTAATCGAGCATCTCTGTACCGCCTGCGGGTGGACAAGGATCAGTGTGTAAATTGCGGTCTGTGCGCCAAAACCTGCAAAATGGGTGTTGACCCAGTGAAAACACCCAACAGTGCCGAGTGCATCCGCTGCGGTGATTGTGCCAGAGCCTGTCCGAAGAATGCGATTCATCTGGGTGTTCGGAACAGATAACAGGGATGGGGCGGTCTATTCCTCAAAATGGGAACACGGAGGTGGTCAATTCAGGCTATCTCCGTGTCCGTTTGCAGGATCAGGTTTTTCTGAAGTGCTATGTCTCTAAGAAAGAAATACCACACTTTATGCGTATATGATTTCCTTGTCTACAACTTCCATCGCACTGGCTCGAATATTGTTCATCTTACCGATCCATGTCATTTGGTCGGCGGCTTTCATTGCTTCAGTGATCTCCTGAGCCTCGGCCATCTGTTGGATGATAGTGTCCATCAGCTCTTGCGCTTGCTGGTCAATGCCGGCGAGATAGGCATTCAGTTTCCCGCTCAGCAGCAAAGCATTATATAATGCGGGACGGTACTCTTTGAGATACCGTTTGTGCCGCTGCCCCCATACGCCGACAGACTGTTTTTCTTCAGCGGGTACAGTCAGGCATGGGAGATAATAGTCGCCAGACAGTTCATACCATAGGCCGTTATCCTCGTTAAAAATGTACTTGTCCATATTGAAATCCTCCGCTATCATATATTCGCACATACATCACAGTTCTCCGATTGCCACACTTTCTTATATCTTGTTGCGGGATTTTCCTGCCCTTGTTTCTGCCCTTATGGACAGTCAGGGCAAGAGTAAACTCGTGTGAAATCGAATAAAGGGATAAGGCGAACACACTGCGGAAAATCCTTTATTTTCAATGCTTTTGGAGGATTTTATTGATAACCTACGGCGAACGATAATCACTCATAATTTTATGGTTTTCAAATTGAGATTTGAAAATTACATATAATCCTCGATATATGATCGTTCTATAAATTCTTTTACTGCAAATAGATCTGCAAACTCCTCATACTGGGGAAATCCGTCCGCATTATGTGCTGAGTAAGTTAAATGGAACAGATAGTAGATGTCTCTTCCTGTTCCGTTTCTGAGAACATATAACACATCATCATTGGATTCACACTTCGCAACCGCCAAGATTTTTTTGCCGTATAAGAAGTGGTCTTGTCCTATTTCTTTGTTTAGTTCTGCAACAAATGCCCCGTCCGCCTGTGCGAAGGGGATCATATACCAGTTAAAATCGTTACCATATTTATCATAGAGATCACGGAACATTTCTTCTAATGTCATTTTCATTCTTCCTTCGCTGATTTACAGTTCAGCCATCAACCGCCGCGCTATTTTCTTTTTATAGGCGATATTTTCATTGCTCATTGAGATACCTCGCCAATTTCTTCTCCAGCAGTTCTGTCATATCATTGCAGAGTCGCTTGACCTTGTCCTGCTCATGGGCGTAGTACCAGATGGTTTCCTCTCCGGGGCGGAGCAGGAGCTGGTCGCCATCCGCTTCTTTCCAGAACTCGCCCAGCACACAATACCGCTCTCCATGGATGGTTAGATCAAACATCCCGGAAAGTGAAAGGATCACGCCTGTGGATACCTGGATGCCAGCGGTCAGCAGGAAGAACTCTCGCACCTGGGCCGGGAGCGTGAAGTCCAGCACGCTTTCTTGACTTGCGATCTGCTCCTCCGTGGCGGCAGGCTGGATCTCGTCAGATGGCTCCAGCGCCTTTGCCAGCGCCTTGGAGAACTTGGGGTAACGGCAAAACAGCTCAGGATTGTTGGCCTTGAATTCCTTTTGCTTTTTCCGCTGTACTCGCTCCTGCTCCTTGCAGAAAGCGTCCAGCTCCGCCAGATACCGCTCCTGGTAGAGATTGCTGACCTCAAATGCTGTGCCGCTCTTTTCCAGAATGGCGATGGCTCCCTTTTGGCTGGTCAGCACCGGGACCCATCGGAAGTCATGCCGGCAAGGTTTCAGTTTCAAAAATTCGCCTCGGCTCAGCAGGTTTTCCAGCTCCGGCTCATGCTCGTCCCACCAGCTCCGCCAGCTTTCGGGAGTTTCCCGTCCCTCGGCCAGGTCCAGGAGTTTTATTGCCAATACTTCACTATTCATAGGTCAATTCTCCGTTTCAAAGGGTGCAGGAATCCCGTCAATCCCACCAGAAGTACCAGACAGTGGACTGCCGCAGGACATCCGCCAGATTGCCCACGGTGGGATCATCCTGCTCCTGATCCACGATGTCCGGGCAGAAGCCATATTGCTCCACAGCCAACTCCACAGCTCTTTCCTTGGGGACAGGAACCGGAAGTTCAAACTCCATCTCATCGTGGCTCATGGCGGCAGGGATGGCGCCGTACTGCTCAAACCAGTATTTTGCCACTGCCATCAGTTCCGGCGTGTTGGGGCACTCATTCCAGTTGCCGAAGGGCAGGTAGGCGAAGATCTCCCAGGGTTTTTTCACCGGGATCCTGGCCAAAACGAGGGGGTGGGTCATGTGGCTGTCCGAATCCCAGTAGCAGGAGAAACGGTCATTGTCATAGCCGCCAGCCATCTCGCCCAGAATCTCCTCCTCCCAGTCCATATCGTCATCTTCGGCCTCTGCTTTGCGCTGGCCGATCAGTTCCTCCAGAACCGCCTTGCTGTCCTTGATGGGGGCGGAGAGCATCTTCTTCCGGTACTCCGTTACCGCTTTGAGGTCAAATTCGTAGCAGTCCGCGTCATGCTCCGGGTCAGCGTTCATCACCAGACACTCCAGCAGTGTTTCGTCATCCGCCTTGATGAGCACCGGTACAAATCCCTCTTTGACACTTTCCCGTTTGGCATAGCTGTACGCCGACATGATGGGGTCATCATCTGCCATGGATGGGAAATAGGTGCACTCGCAGTCCAGATACTCCATCAAAGCATCCGCCACCTCGGAGGGCTCCAGCGTGTCTTCGTCAAAGTCCTGTCCCTGCCAGTTTTCAAAGCGTTCCCCGATCACCTTTGCCATAGCCTGATAATAATCCTCGTCAAAGGGAATGAACAGGTAGGCTTCGTCCCGGAACTCCTCGGAGTGATACCGCTCCGGGCCGAAGAAACGGAGTGCGTTATCGTCAACATCGGCAGGATAGTAGGGGCTGTCGCCCTCTCCGTAGTAATAGCCTGCAAAGGCACGGCCTTGCTGATTGAACAGCACAGAGAACAGACAGCCGTCCAGCTCATCCCGGATAAACTCCCGCAGATCCACACTGGCAGGATCAACTTTGACCTGTTTGGCCACTTCGCTGTATTCTTTTAAGAAGTCCTCGCCCATCAGGTCGTGTTCTATGCACCAGCGCAGGTAGATGGCCATGTGGTTATAGGCATTGATGGGGTCAATAGGCAGTTCCTTTTCCTCAATGCTCTCAAGGTGATAGGAAGCGTCATCCATCTCACCGTCAAAATCATCATTGGAAAGGGTGCCACGAGTGACAGCATCCTGACGGGTGGGATTTACGACAAAACTGATCCCCCTCATCCTGTTCAGCAGAGCGTCAGCGTCATGTTCCAGTTTATAGTCCAATTCATCCGCATAAAGAGGAATGACCTGATAGAAGTTGACCTCCTCGCCGCCCGGCAGAGTGCAGACCTCACTGCCGTCCTCCGTACCCTGGGGATCGATCAGGGTCGCAGTGCACAGTTTCGTGTTTTCCGCAAAGGGTTCCCGGTTCTCCACTGTATGACCATGACCCAACCAGCTGTCACAGTTGATGGGCAGACGGGCCAGGGACTTCAGCAGGCGGATGGGCCAGTACCACCGCTCATCTTTCATGGACTCCTGATCCAGCTTCCAATCCGCAGGCAGTGCAATGGCCAGCTCCGCCCGCTCCAGCTTGTATTCCGCCAGTTCCTCCGGCACATTCATCCGGTGGGCGCCCATGCCCATAGTGACCAGCGTGTAGTAGTCCCGCTCCCGGGAGGGCGGTACCACGCAGATGTCCACATGGATGTCCGGGGAGACCAGCTCATGGAACACATTCTCGAACGGGCCGAAATACTGCTGGATGTGCCCCTCGACGGCTTCCATCTCCTCCTCGGTGTAGACCTCCGGTTCACTGGATTTCTCGTCTTGAAAGCATTCCTCGTCCGGGCAGTCATCCCCGCCGCCATTCGGGTCTTCACCGCCTCCCTCCGGTCCATCCCCGCCGGATTCCCAGGAGATTTTCAGTGTCATCTGCTCCTCCGGCAGAGAGACACCGGGACTACGGATGATGGCATGCTTATCGTCCGCAGAAAAGCCGATAGTCTCCCCATCCTTCAGCGTAACATCACACGCCAGCACATAGGAGGCAAGGCTTGCCAAAAAGTCCCGCAGCTTCTCCGGCTCGGCGTCAGCGTTCAGCACCTCCATCTCCTCCTTGCCGAACACATCCATGCCGTAGGTATAGCCGTTCAAGCCGCCCCCGCTCCGGTACAGGCCGAACCAGATCCAGTTGAAGATGGGCAGTTCGTCCTCTTTCATCATATCAGCAAAGCCCTCGTAGAAGCGGGGCTCAAACACCACGCCGCTGGTGTAGATACCGGTGGCGTATTGTTGGCGGCAGCAGACAGCCGCCAGCTTGGCGAAGAGCTTGCCCTTCTCCAGAACCTTTTTCTCCTTGCCCAGCACCGCCACCATGATATGGGCGCGGTGCTCCCGTGCGACTTGGACGGCATCCTCCCACATGTAGTTGTTCTCTGCGTTTATTTCCGCTTCGCCGTCGGGGATGGGATAGGTCGCCAGACTGACAGCAGCGAGCATATCACCCACCTCGAACACCAGCGCATCGTCATCCTTCTCCTCACTGGCGTCGTACTCCTCCACAGAGATGTCCCATTTTTCCTTCATGTCCCGGATGAACTGGTCCTTGTCCCATTCTCCCTTGGACAGGAGAACAAAGCCGGTGAAGACGCCTGTGCGGTCGGTTTCCTTCCCGTCAGCATCATCCTCCCCGAAATCGCCCTCATTTTCATCCGGATCGTAGAGGGCTTCATGCTCCAGTCCACGGACAAATTCCTCAAAGCTGTCTGCCAGATGGGTGATCTTGTAGTCGTTTTCCTGATCCACATGGACTACCGCAGGCTCTCCCTGGGGGCCGCAAGCCCGGTAGTCCAGAAAGATCATATCATGTCCGGCGCTGGGACAGTCACAGATGGCCACGCCGATGGCAGGATACGCCCACTCGTCGATCATGAACTGGCTGCCCAGCTTTCCGCAGAGGGAGCAGCTTTTTTCCCGTCCGATGCCGAACATACCGGTGATGGCCACATGGTCCTCTGCCCAGCAGGTGGGCTCATCGCAGGGATAGCAGGTGTTCACCGGAATGCCGCCGTTGTGCTGCTTCATCAGCCAGATGTAGGAGGCGGGAAGTTTGTAGCCCAGTTCCTCCTCCACGCTGGCGATCAGCTCATCGGAAGGCGGATCACTGACGTACTCTTTCAGCGCATACATACTGTCGTCCCAGAAATTGGTGAGGTCGAAGCCCTCAAAGGGGGTATCACCCGGCACAAATTTGTCCTTCTTGTTCCGGCTGCTCCGGCGTTTCCGGATCTCCGCCTTGCACTCCCGGATCACCACCGGAGCGTCCTCGTCCTCCGGGTCCAGCTCCGCCCACCGCCGGGCATAGGGGATGGCCTCTTCCTCCTGACCGTGGAGATACTGATATCCGTAGGCCATCCGCATATTCCACTCCGCCTTGTCCCGGCCTTCCTCCCGGACGGACTCCAGCACCTCGATGGCTCGAAGCAGAGCCTTGTCCCCCTTGTAGCTGGGGGTTCCCTCATTGTGGTCGCCCAGAATTGCGTAGTTCTCCAGCGCCCGGGCCAGGGCGTAGGCGGTGCGGTAGTTCCGCCAGTCCTCCGGGATGGCGTTCAGGGCCTGAATACAGCGGGTGTACTCGTCCTCGTCATTCCACTGCTGGATCTGTGCGAAGAATGCCTCTGCATTCTGCGGGGTATAAGGGATATAGTCCATGCCCGTCGGCGTCTCGTCCAACTCGGCGGCCTGCGCCTCACCGTCCGGCTCCTCATCGGGCGGATTTTTCAGACTCACAGTGCCCGCTTCACGGCGGAAGGTATGGAAGCTGGCCCAGGGGATGTCGCTGTCCTTGAAGAATTCCTTTGCCATCTGGAGTGCCGCCCGGATGTCCCAGGCGATGAAGTCCACATAGCCGCAGTAGAGTCCGGTGGCTCCGCCGGTGAGGGTGACCACCTCCGGGCCGTCCCCGGTGGTGAACACTTCTTCCAGTTTGTCCCGGAAGTCAAAAATCTTCTCCGTTCCTTCCTCCTCCCGCAGGGTATCCAGGGGATAGCAGAAGAAGCCCGCCACTGCGCCGTCGGCATGGAGATCGTCCATGAAGTCATTGTCGGCATTCAGATAGCCGTTGATGAGCGGTACACAGCAAGTGGAGCCGACCATCACATCCAGCCGCCAATCGGCGTCGGGATCTTCATTGGGTTTCATTTCGTAGCCAAGATAGCGCTCCAGATAGGCTTCCGGATCAGTGGAGAGTTCCAGCCCCCGCTCCTTCAGAGCGTCGGGAAGCTGGGACATAAGCATGGACGGCTCCGCCTTGGGTTCCTCCAGCACATCAAAACTGTCTATGTATCTCATGTGGGGGATCTCGCCCAGTATCTGATCGGTGAGGGTGGTGAGCATCCACCAGACTCGGCCTTCCGCCTCCCGGAGCATGGGTAGCAGCTTTTCGCAGTAGGCGGAGATGGCGAAACTGTTTTCACCCTGCTCCTCCAGCCAGATCTGAACATCATCCCCAGAGATGTCCCATCCATCCTCGGTACGCAGGCCGATGTTCTTGGAGGGCTGACGGCCCACCAGGATGTTCCAGTGCTCCAGCACCTCCTTGGGGGCATGCTTCTGGAAGTAGACCAGCTCGAATAGTTTGACCCTGTCTCCCTGCGGGGTTAGGATCAACTCATGCTTTTCGCCATTGAATCCCATCTCGAAGAAAATCTCATCAAAGACCAGGTTCAGGGTTTCCTGCATTTGGGCCACGAGTTCTGCACCGCGGGTGTGATCCTTGTCCTCATCCATCATCTGGCGCAATTCTGCTTCCATCTCGGCAAAGGTTTCCCACCAGTCCTCTGTCCGTTCCCGGAAGCAATCCGAGAATTGCGGCAGGGAGATGCCCTTCTTGCACCCGTCGATCAGCTGCATGGTGTCCTCGTCGTCGGGGCGGGCCTCCAATGCCTTTTCAAAGTAACGAAGAGCCCTGCCCTCCTGATCCAGATAGTAATAGGAATAGCCCATGCGAAAGTTCCAGTAGTAGTCTCCCCCAAAGTATTCCTCATGAGGTTTCAAGAGAGCGATGGCCTTTTTGAGCATAGCTCTGCCTTCCGGCGTTCTGTGATCTGCCTCGTTGTTGTACGCCCTTGCAAGCTGGCTGTCCATTTCCGGAGTGCGCTCCTCAATACCCTCCAGTGCTTCAATGATCTTGTGATGCTCGTTGTTCTCATGCCACTTCTGGCACTGCTTCAAAATATCCATATCCGGGTCCTCCTCGTCCTCATCCGGTTTCCAGTCTTTGATCTGCTGGAACACGCCATTTTCATCCCGCTCAAAGGCGCAGGGGGCGGGGGTGTTCAGCAGAGGGATGATGTCGGGATCGTCGTTGCAGATTGTGTTCAGCTTGTAAATCCCGGCATTGTTGGGGTCGTCCATATACTCCTCGCTCTCATCACCGGCGGTGAAGCGCCAGCCGCTGTCCCAGTCGCCGTCCGGATTCTCCCGGTAGCAGTAGCCGACCTTGTAGCCCTCCACCGTGATACGGTTGGTGGCAATGCAGCCATCGGCACCCTTCCAGTCAGAGAGTAGAGGTTTCACATCCTCCGCTTTCACATGGTAGTCCCGGTTGCGGCCAGCAGCCTCGTACAGCTCCTTCCGCAGCGCCTCCACATCCCGAGCCATCTCCTGGATCTCCTCGTTGTCCATCATCTCACTGAGGTCATATTCCAGCGGATTCTGGGCAAAATCCGCCAGTGCCTTGTTCATGGCGTCATGCTCCTCTGGCGTGACGGTGATGCGGATGCGGCGGGCAGGGGTGTTGTACTCGTCCAGATCCTGAAGGTTTACACTGCCGCTGACGCTGCACTCCAGCAGGATGGCGGCCAGATCAGTGACCACATCAATGGCGAAGTGGAAGTCCATCTCCACGCCATCGGAGTGTGTAAACTCCAGATACTCCACGGTCTGGTGGAAGTCCCAGTTCTGCTTGTCCAGCCCGATCTTGGCGAAGATCTCGCTGAGGGGGATCTCCTCCTTCTTCTGATCTACCAAAAAGGCCACAAGGTTCAGGCTGTCATCGGAGCCTCCGATAAAGTTGCCCCAGTATTTTTTGATATACATGACCATCCTCCTCACTTGCGCGTCAAAGTTCCGTTATCAATAAGGGCAGCCTCCCGGATGCGCCGGAGGGATTCCGGCTCCAGCAAAAACTCCCGCAGGTTCGGGTCCTCAAAGAAGGACATGGGACGCACCTGCGTCGGCCCGGCAACCGCCCACAGCCGCGATGTTGCCAACCGCTCCGCTGTCTGGAGCGCCTTCTCCTGCTCGCCCAGATAGAGATAGCGGGCGATTGCGTCCCGATAGGAGGAGTCAGCCATGGGCACGCCTTGAATCTCCTCAAAGAGATCTACGGCATCCCTGGCGGTTCCGAACATACAGCAGTGGTTATAGAGCTTCCGCCTGGCATCGGGATCGTCTGGCGAGAGCTTTTTATTCTGTTCCACCAGCTTTGCCCAGAGCTGCTCCTTCGTTTGAGGTTCCTCCGGTTCATGGTAGGGGTAGTTCTTGTCGTTGTCCGCAAAGGGCATTACGCCCCGCTTGAGGTAGTCCATCAGGATGTCACAGAAGCGATCCCGCTGGGAAAGGCCGTTCTCAGCCCGGATGCGCGCCTGTTCCTTCGTCAGCGCCTCAATCAGCTCATGCTCCCGGTGGAGCTGGATGGCGGCCACCGTCATGGCGATCATGTGTTCATCGCTCACATTGCTGTAATACCACTCCTCCAGCCAGGGAAGGATGGCCAGATCCAAAGCAAGCGCCTTTTCATAGTCCAGGTTGAAATATGCGACCTCGGCCTTGACCGCCGCTACCTGATGGGGATATTTATCGGCAAAGGATTCCAGCGTGTCCAAGGCTTCTTCCTTGCCGTCCATGATCTCATAACAGACCATGCGGACTTTCTTGGGAAGTTTCACGACATCCATGTTGACGCCTCCTTCAGTCTTTTTTCTGTAAGTAGTAGGTTCCACACCGGCCCCACAGCCGGGTGTCCAGGTCTTTCTTTCTGATGTCTGCCACCTGCTGAAAAACCGGTTTGATTGCCTATCAGCAAAGACAGGCGAGACTGTCAGCGGCGACTCATGAAATGTGCAGTTCATCTTGACCGTTGCTGGCTCGGTTGGCTTTGCTATCTCCCCGATAAATTGGAAGTTATCGACTTGTTTTTGATAGTCTGTTCTGCAAGAAGATGGCAGCGGCTTCATGTACTTCTTCTCTTAATTCGCCCTGTGTAGGACTTTTTGCAATCCTCTGTATATCTGAGAGAATACAATTTATGCTCTCATCGGAAAAAAGAGGTGCCAGACAGGTGATAATCCAATACTTCCATATGTCGTCTTTTTCATGTGGACTTAAAACTCTATGAATTAAAGGGACAAGGGCTGATTGGTGTAAAGCAAGCACCGACAAAATATCACCAGCAACAGGCCAATTACAGTCCTGTATCCACTCCAAAAGAGAGGGTAATATCGGCTCAATCTCATTGTCAGTAAGGTGTTTTAGCCTCTCTATATTTGAACTATCAAATTTATTTTTTGGCACTAAGTCGTGAATATCTGTCATATTAGCTCTTAATCTCCATCTCAAATATTATTTTGTCGTTCTCCAAATACCTTTTTCTTTCTTAAAGAAGACGGAGCGTGTTGTTCACCTTGTCTGTACCATACGCGGTACGCATGGCATTCACTCCTCTAAGCGTTTCAGATAGGTCGCAGGAACCACCTTTGTCAGCCAGACTCCATTGGCGGACAAATAAAAGCAATATCCGTCCCGGTGCATCTGGCCGGCATCCACCAGGTAGATCACAGGTTCTCCATGCCGGCGCCCAACTTTCTCCGCTGTTTCCTGATCCGGTGAAAGATGAACATACAGGCGGCTCTGGGGGAGCAGTCCCTGGGCCTCGATGGAGGCAGCAAACCGCCGGGCCGTTCCGTGGTACAGCGTCTCCGGTGGTTCAGTCACGGGGAGTTCCACATCCACCTGAATGGAGTGGCCCTGGTTGGCCCGGATTTTTGTCCCGTCCTCGCTGAAGGAATACCGCTGCTTTTCATCACTCCGCACGATTTCCTCCAGAATGTCCCGGTTGATGGGGTATTTTCTGCTGATACCCGCCAGCAGCGCATTGACATCCGCCCAGCCGTGGGTATCCAACTTGATCCCAATAACCTCCGGCTTGTGCCGAAGGATCAAGCTGATATACTTGCTGATCCTTGTGAGATCGGGTGTTGTTTCTTTCATAACCTACCTCTTGAAAATTATCTTTTAAGCCATCGTTCCAACATATTGATTTCTTGAAATGGATGCCACAGCAATTCTGCCATTTGTATCGATTCCTGCTGCTCTGACTCCTCAGAAGGATTAGAGCAAGGCGTTAAGTGCAGTACCAATTCTTTCTCGGTTTGATTTTGGATGGCAATTTGATGACCATGTGTATCCATTGTCAACACCGTGAATTGCCGCTCATACAAATCCAGGAGAAGCAGGGGACACTCCACTCGATTTTGGCCGGATAAGTACACCTGTGACTTCAAACACACATACCGGCCATTTGCAGAAAACACAGGGGTTTGAGGAGGGAAATGGGCTTTGTACGCGTTCAGTAGCAGGAGGGGATGTTCTCGGCTTTCGAAAACAGCCAGACAGCCTACCTCGTTGCACATACTGACTTCTGCAATGGAATAGATCAAGATGGCATATTTATCAGACGGAGACTGGGTGAGTTGATCATAAACATAGGGAAAACGCTCCCTAATCCTCCAATGAGGCAGGCTTTCAAAGAGATAATTCCAGCCGTTGATGTCCATTGTTTCCCTCTATTCTCTCAAGTCATCTCTACCCGGATAATGGGCCGGTAGAAATCATAGTCGCCGTTCAGTTCCTTGTCCTCCTGCACTTCCGGCTTGCAGTGGGGCG
>OMEJ01000168.1_pt1 | contig 73488 bp, 55 predicted proteins | sample 1645361 | NCBI WGS metagenome assembly OMEJ01 (sample SAMEA103958156, study PRJEB25191) | human gut metagenome
CGACCTACTCCCTTTCCAGGGGAGCCCCTTCGGCCAGCTTGGGTACTTCTCCAAATTGCCCTAGATTCGTCGTTTCACAGAAACGACTTTCTTCACACTCTCGTGTCTTTATTTAGTTCTCTTCGTTTTCACCGAAGAACCTTGTGCATTATATCGCACTTTTCATTTGTTTGTCAAGTACTTTTTTCAAAACTTTTTAAGTAACTTGACAAGCGGAGAGAGTGGGATTCGAACCCACGCGCCCTTGCGGACAAACGGTTTTCAAGACCGCCTCGTTATGACCACTTCGATATCTCTCCATATGTTGTTGACTGCGTTCGTTGTGTTCTCACCGCCGACGCAAGTGATATTCTAGCATCAATACCCGCATCTGTCAACAACTTTTTTACATTTTTTTCAATTTTTATTTTTATCTTCCCAGATTTCCCATAAAACCCGCTAAAATACGGCATTTTTCAATCACCAAACATTCTTTAATGTTTCAAAAATGCTTCCGCGATATCAAGATCCTCCGGTGTTGTGATCTTAATATTCTGATAAGATCCCTCTGCCAGAGCAACCTTTGCCCCTGTCTCCTGCTCTACTACCATGGCATCATCTGTAATTTTGCTCATATCTTTCTGACGAATGCTGTCATGAGCCTCACGTATCAGTGAATACGAAAAAATCTGCGGGGTCTGAATTGTCCACACACACTTTCTGTTTGGAGTTTCTTTTACATATCCCTCTTCATCAGAAAGTTTGACTGTATCTTTAGAAGGCATACCAATCACACATGCACCTGTTTCCTTCACTTTCTGCAGACCACGTTTAAGAATTTCTTCTGTCACAAAAGGTCTTGCACCGTCATGGATCAATACATATTCACAGTCTCTGCATTCACAAAGACCTGCATAGACAGAATCATAGCGTTCTTTTCCTCCCGGGATTACTGCCGATACCTTTGTAAATCCATATTTTTGCACGATTTCTTCTTTACAGTAGGAGATAGATTCCTCTCCTGTCACAAGAATAATATCCTGAATCAGCGGACTTTCCTGAAAACAGCGCAGGGAATAATACAGAACCGGGTATCCCTGTATCTCCAGGAACTGCTTCTGTACTTTACTGTGCATTCTTTTTCCCTGCCCTGCTGCCAGAACAATGGCCGTATTTCTTTCTGACATCTCAACGCTCTCCCAGTTTAAGATTCGGCACAGCATTCAGATCCCAGCCATGACGTGTACCTTTAATATATTCATAATAAGCAGCTACTCCGATCATTGCTGCATTGTCTGTACAGAAGATCGGTGACGGCCGATAAAAACTGTAATTATTTTTCTTACATGCTTCTTCCATTGCCGCTCTTAACGTTCCATTCGAAGCCACTCCGCCTGCAATTGCAATCTTAGTCATCCCATAATCTTTGGCTGCAAGCATTGTATGCTCCACCAGCACATCAACTACCGCTTTCTGGAAAGATGCTGCCAAATCTGCTCTGTTTATCTCTTCTCCGGTCATCTGCGCATGATTAATATAATTCAACACTGCTGATTTTACACCACTGAAGCTGAAATCGTACGGACAATCTCCAATTTTAGCTTTTGGAAACTCAATTGCATTGGGGTTTCCCTCTTTAGAGAGCTTGTCTACCTTTGGTCCTCCCGGATATCCCAGTCCGATAGCTCTTGCAACTTTGTCAAAAGCTTCGCCTGCAGCATCATCACGGGTACGTCCCAGGATTTCAAATTCTCCATAATCCTTAACGATCACAAGGTGTGTATGTCCTCCTGACACGATCAGACATAAAAATGGAGGTTCAAGATCCGGATGTTCAATATAATTTGCTGACACATGGCCCTCAATATGGTGGACCCCTACCAGTGGAAGCTTCTTTGCATAAGCAATTGCCTTCGCCTCAGCAACGCCCACAAGAAGTGCACCTACAAGTCCCGGACCATAAGTGACACCAATTGCATCCAGATCATCAAGAGTTACATCTGCATCTGCCAGTGCCTGTTCAATTACCTGGTTAATCTTTTCAATATGTTTACGGGAAGCAATTTCCGGAACTACCCCACCGTATAAAGTATGAAGAGCGATCTGTGAAGAGATCACATTTGACAGAATAGTTCTTCCGTTTTTGACAACAGAAGCTGCAGTCTCATCACAGGAACTCTCAATTGCAAGAATTAATGTATCTTTCATTTTCTGTTCCTCATATATCGGACGGATAAGTCATCCGTTTTACTACTTGTTCATAATCAATTTCAGTGACATATTATTCCTCAAAATTCAATTCCAGACTCTTTCCGTCTTTTCCCGGATATGCATTTGGAAAAATTTCACGAACTTTATCCATAAACTCATCTGGTCTGACCAGAGATGGACTGTAATGTGTCAGCCACATCTCCTTTACCCGGGCATCACGAGCCAAAACCGCCGCCTCGCGGAAAGTCATATGCTTGTATCCGCGTGCTTTGTCTGCTTTGTCATCTTCTCCGTACATTCCTTCACAGATAAACAGATCCGATTCCTTTGCATTTCGCAGGATAGATTCTGTTGGTCTGGTATCTGTTGTATAAGTAAGCCTGATTCCTTTTCTCGCAGGTCCAAGTACCATCTCCGGTGTATAGGTAATACCGTCTGCTTCGATGGTCTGCCCTTTCTGGAGCGGATTCCAGTATTTCAGTGGAATATCCTGCTCTTTCGCTCTCTCAGCCGAGAATTTTCCCTGGCGGAGAATCTCAAGGGTATATCCATAACAGAGTACATTATGGTTCACTTTAAAAGCCGTAATACGATAGCCATTTAATTCAATGACCTGCTCCGGCTGTGTAATCTCAATAAATTTAATTTCAAACGGAAGCTCCGGTGCAATGACGCGAAGTGCATTGACCACTCTCTCCAGACCTTTGGGACCTACCAGAGTCAATGGTTCTGTGCGGTCTGCATTTCCCATAGTAAGAAGAAGTCCCGGAAGCCCGCTGATATGATCTCCATGATAATGAGTAAAACAAATCACATCAATAGGTTTAAAGCTCCATCCCTTCTCCTTAATTGCTACCTGAGTACCTTCACCACAGTCAATGAGCAGACTGCTCCCGTTATATCTTGTCATAAGCGCAGTCAACCATCTGCGTGGCAGAGGCATCATTCCACCGGTTCCAACTAAACATACATCTAACATATATTCCCTCTATTTTCCAGCTTCCGGCAATTCCCTTAAAAGGTGTATGGTCCGGCTGCTGATTTTTTCTGCTTTCATTTCTTTTTCATTCGGGATGTCTGGTCATAAGCAGCGCATCCTCCACAGGATCACTGTAATATGCCTTACGTATTCCATCTCCGGTAAATCCCATACGTTCATAGAGACGGATTGCAGTCTCATTTCCCACACGTACTTCCAGATGGATTGTCGTAACCTCCCTCTCTGCTGCAAGGCGGATCAGGCTCTGCATCAGAAAAGCGCCAATTCCTTCTTTTTGTCTGTCCCTGCGCACAGCCACATTGGTAATATCTCCCTCATCCAGAACCATAAGAAGACCGCAGTAACCCAGAATCTTTTCTTTCTCTTCCACCACCAGAAACATGGCATCATCCCTGGTCAGAAAAGTAAAAAAACCTTCTTTTGTCCATGGCACATGAAAAAGATCCTGCTCAATCTCCATTACCTGATCCAGGTCATCCACAAGCATTTCCCGCAGGATCATATTTTTGTACCTGCCGGTTTCTGCTCTTTTTCTCTCTCTGCACGCTCACGCTCTGCCTGGGAAACGCGGAGATATTCCGGGATATGTTCCATAGCAGTCTCTGTGCGTCCTTCTTTATAATAAATACTGCCAAGAGCTGCCACTGCCGCTGCTCTCTGTTTATTTACATGAGCCGGTGCAAAAGAATACGGAACCTGCAGTTTCTCTGCGATCAGTTCACGAAATACAGGTACACCGTCTCCCAAAAATGTAACCATCTCTCCTCTCTGATTCAGTTCTTCCAGCAGTTCCTCGATCGGTGCTGCCCACTGTTCTTTCAAAGTCATAAGCTGATGCTCTTCAAATCTGTAAATTCCTGTATATACCTGCTTTCTTCTGGCATCCATGATCGGACAGATCAATCCCTGTGCATCATAAAGATTATATGCCAGTGCATCTACTGTCGGTACTGCTACCAATGGTTTCTTCAGGGCAAGTCCCAGGCCTTTGGCTGTTGCCGAGCCGATACGGAGTCCTGTAAAGGATCCCGGTCCCGCTGCCACTGCAATAGCATCTACGGATTCCAGTTCCAGTTCCGTCATCTTCACAATCTCATCTAACATCGGAAGCAAAGTCTGAGAATGTGTTTTCTTATAATTTACAGTATACTCAGCCAGTAATGTATCATCTTCCACAACTGCTACAGATGCAACAATTCCTGAGCTGTCCAAAGCTAAAATTTTCATTTCTACCTCCTAACTGTTCTCCTGACCAATCACTGTAATCCTTCTATAATCAAAGCCTTTCTCCAGATCTTTCTCTATGGTTACTTTGATCAGCTTTTCCGGAAGGATTTCTTCAATCAGATCAGCCCATTCGATCAGACAGATTCCCTGTCCGAAGAAATAATCGTCATATCCGATTTCTTCCATTTCCTCAATGTCACCGATACGGTAAACATCAAAATGATATAAAGGAAGACGTCCGCTTTCGTATTCCTGAATGATCGTGAATGTCGGGCTGCAGATAGGCTCTGTGATCCCAAGCCCTGCCGCAACTCCCTGGGTAAATACGGTTTTTCCAACTCCAAGATCACCTGTCAGAGTATAAATCTGACCCGGTTTCGCATTCTCTCCGATCTTCTTTCCCACCTCAAATGTTTCCTGTGGTGTTTTTGTCTCTATAATCATCTTTTCCACCTTTTTCTTGCAGAATTGTTCTTTGCATATTATAATAGAGCGAACAGCGAAATACAATACTTTTTGAAAAGGAGACTTGAAACTATGGCAAATCCGATAGTTACAATTACCATGGATAATGGCGATGTGATGAAAGCAGAATTATATCCTGAGATTGCACCGAATACAGTTAATAACTTTATCAGTCTTGTAAAAAAAGGCTTCTATGACGGACTTATTTTCCATCGTGTGATCAACGGTTTCATGATCCAGGGAGGATGCCCGGACGGAACAGGTATGGGCGGTCCGGGATACAGCATTAAGGGTGAATTCACTCAGAACAGATTTAAAAATGATCTGAAACATACTGCAGGTGTTCTTTCCATGGCACGCGCCATGCATCCAAACTCAGCAGGAAGCCAGTTCTTTATCATGCACAAAGATGCTCCGCATCTTGACGGTGCTTATGCTGCATTCGGCAAGATCACTGAAGGAATGGATGTTGTAAACCGTATTGCAGAAGAAGATACCGATTACAGCGACCGTCCGCTTGACGAGCAGAAAATCAAATCCATGACAGTAGAAACTTTCGGTGTTGATTATCCGGAACCGGAGAAATGCTGATTCGCTGACTGTTTATGCCCCATGCAGTTTTCAGGCTGCATGGGGCATATTTTATCAGTCCGTAAATACTTTCACTTCACCGTCAATCACTGAATAGTAAAGATCTTTCTCTTTCTTCATCTTCGCTCTTCCATTTGTTCCCTCGGTGATTGCTTTTTCTACAAATGCAATCTGATCCACCGGAACCAGCAAATGCAGAACTACCCTGTCAGTGTATTCAGAATCAAGGATCGGTAATTTCTGTTCTCCGGCAATATACTGGATCTTGCCTATCCCGGTATAATCCGTAACTACTTCCATAGAAATTCCGTAGGTTTTCTCAATCACTGTGCTGGCTGCAAGACCTTCCTGCAGACTCCTGGAATATGCTCTGACAAGACCTCCTGTTCCAAGAAGTATCCCTCCAAAATATCTGGTAACTACTGCTGCCACATTATAAATATCTTCCCCCAGGATTACATCCAGCATTGGTCTTCCCGCAGTGCCTGACGGCTCACCATCGTCACTGCATCTGGTATATTCCCTGTTCTTTCCCACCGAATATACATAGCAGTTATGTCTGGCATCCCAATATTTCTTCTTCATTTCCTCTATAAAGGCCAGTGCCTCCTCTTCGGTCTGTACAGGACGCACTGTAGCAATAAATCTGGATTTCTTTTCCACGATCTCGCCTTCCCCGCCCTCGTAAACTGTCTTATATTTCTCAAGCATGTCTCATACTCCTCTTTCCGTTCTCTTATTGACTCAGTGTACCATGAATTACAAAAATGTGCCAGCACAGTGTATACTAATCCTGTAAAAAAACACAATAACCATTAAAAAGATCCAAAAGCAATTGTGAATTTTTATTTTTCTGCTTTATTTACTTATTCTTATTTGATATAATAGAACGGATTATAAAGGAGGTTTAACATGAACTACGGTAAAAAGTCGACTGCAAAGAAACGGACGGCACTGATTTCCCGTTCTTCCATGATGGGAAAGCGCGCCAGAGTTTCTTTCATCAGAGTCCTGTTCGTATCACTGATAGCACTCTGCATCGCAGTAACCTGTCTGGGTGTGGGGTCATTCAGGGGTGTAATTGATACTGCTCCTGATGTTGATGATATTGATATTATGCCACTGGGCTATGCAACCTTTCTCTACGATGATGCAGGGAATCAGATCCGTAAACTGGCTGCTCCGGATTCCAACCGACTGCCTGTCACTCTCGATCAGATACCTGTTGATCTGCAGCATGCAGTTGTCGCAATTGAGGATGAACGTTTCTATGAACATAACGGTATTGACGTAAAAGGTATTCTTCGTGCCGGAATGAAAGCTCTCACTACCGGAGATTTCTCAGAAGGTGCCAGTACGATCACACAGCAGCTTCTTAAGAATAACGTATTTACCAACTGGACCAGTGAATCTACTCAGCTGGAAAGATTTACGCGAAAAATCCAGGAACAGTACCTTGCTGTCCAGGTTGAGAAAAAAACTGATAAAGACACCATTCTTGAGAATTACCTGAACACAATTAACCTGGGTGCCGGTTCCTACGGTGTACAGGCTGCCGCACGACAGTATTTTGACAAGGATGTATGGGATCTGAATCTTTCTGAATGTGCAACTCTGGCAGGTATCACACAGAACCCGACGAAATTTAACCCGATCATCAATCCTGACAGCAACAGGAAGAGACGCAAGGAAGTTCTCCAGCATATGCTGGATCAGAACTATATTACTCAGGATCAGTATGATGAAACTCTTGCAGATGATGTTTATTCCCGTATCCAGGCCGCTCAGGAAAAGAACTCCAGCACTGAGAATACTGTTTACACATATTTTGAAGATGAACTGACAGATCAGATCATCAACGACCTGATGAATATCAAAGGTTACACCAAAAAACAGGCAACCAATCTTCTCTACAGCGGCGGACTTAAAGTATATACAACACAGGATTCCAAGATCCAGAATATCCTGGATGAGGAATATGCAGATCCTTCCAATTATCCGGACACTGTCCAGTATGAACTTGACTATGCCCTGACGGTTACCGATCCTGATGGAAATCAGGTAAACTACAGTAAGGAAATGCTGCAGCTTTATTTTCAGAATGAGGATCCCGATTTCGATCTTCTGTTCGATTCCCCGGAAGATGGACAGACTTATGTAGACAAATATAAGGCAAGCATACTCGCCAACGGAAGTAAAGTTCTTGCAGAGCGTGTCAATTTCGCACCTCAGCCACAGTCTTCCATGAGTGTGATCGACCAGCATACCGGCTATGTAAAAGCTCTGATCGGTGGTCGTGGAGAGAAAACAGCAAGTCTTACACTGAACCGGGCAACGGACACTACCAGACAGCCTGGTTCTACCTTTAAGATCGTGTCCACTTATGCACCTGCTTTAAATGAAAAAGGCATGACTCTTGCAACAACATTTGAAGACGAACCTTATGAATATCCGGATGGTTCCCCTGTAAACAACGCAACCCGTTCTTACAACGGAACAACCACGATCCGTACTGCGATCCAGAATTCCATTAACGTTGTAGCCGTCAAGTGTCTGGAAAAAGTAACTCCTGAGCTTGGATTGAAATATCTGGACAACTTTGGTTTTACAACCCTTGCTCATGGAACAGAGGCTGACAAAGATGCCAATGGTAATGTATGGAGCGATGCAAACCTTGCCACTGCGCTTGGCGGCATCACCCGCGGTGTCACAAATGTTGAACTGTGTGCATCCTATGCAGCCATCGCAAATGGCGGAAATTATATCAAGCCAATTTATTACACAAAAATTCTGGATCACAACGGAAACGTCCTGATCGAGAATACTGCTGCCGAACGTTCCGTAATCAAAGAAAGTACTGCTTTTCTTCTCACCAGTGCAATGGAGGATGTTGTAAAACAGGGTACAGGTACAGCCTGCCAGCTTGACAATATGCCTGTTGCCGGAAAAACAGGTACAACCGAAGCCTATAACGACTTGTGGTTTGTGGGTTATACACCATATTATACATGCGCAGTATGGTCCGGTTATGACAACAATGAGAAATTACCTGATTATGCGCGTAACTTCCACAAAGCTTTATGGAAAAAGGTTATGACTCGTATCCATGAGGGACTTCCTTCCAAAGAATTCGAGAAGCCTGCAAGTGTAGAAAAGTTAAGTGTCTGCGAGGAAACCGGACTTCTTCCAAGAGCCGGCTGTCCGGTGATCACTGAATACTTTGACGTAGGTACCATGCCTACTGAATACTGTGACCAGCATTTCTATGACAGTGATGATTATGATTATGACTATAATTATGATACAGATTCCTCTGATCAGACTGATAACACCACTGACACTGATAACAGCGAAAACTCTAATAATGGAGATACCGACAACAGTGGTGACAGTAACAATACTGATGACAACGGTAACAGCGGTGACGATGGTACTGATAATACCGGCGGAAGCGATGACAACGGTGACGGTAACGAGGATGATTCCTCTTATCAGGTCGACTATTATTAATGCAAAAATACCGGTACAGGAGCACCTCCGAATGATGTTCCTGTACTGCAAAAAATCCACAGTCCTGTCAACTCAGGACTGTGGATTTTTTATATATTTTCAAAATTGATTCTCAGATATTATACTTCTTTAATAACCATACGCGCAGATCCGTAAATACCTGCATCATTTCCGAGAGTTGCAAGAATGATCGGTGTTTTCTTGCATGCTGTAAAAGCATATTTCTCATAGTATTTCTGAATACAGTCGATCAATGGCTGTCCGGCTTTGGAAACACCACCGCCGATAACGATAGCTTCCGGATCTGTCACACATGCAAACATGGCAAGTGTTCCGCCAAGCATTTCTCCTACCTGTGCCATAACATCGCAGGCTACTTTGTCGCCCTCTTTAAAAGCATCCAGAACATTCTTTGCTGAAAGTTTTGTAAATTTGCGAAGAACAGTCTGCTCATCTGTAGCAGCCAGAGTTCTCTGTGCCACGCGAACGATACCTGTTGCAGACGCATACTGCTCCAGACATCCACAGTTACCACAGTTGCAGGCTTCCTTTTCTTCATGGTCAACTGCTGCATGACCAATTTCTCCACCTGCACCATGAGCACCGCCAACAATCTTTCCATCAACGATGATTCCACCGCCGACACCTGTTCCAAGAGTTACAAGAATAACGTTCTTAGCTCCTGCTGCTGCGCCTTTCCATGCTTCGCCAAGTGCTGCTACATTGGCATCGTTTCCTGCTTTGGACGGAAGTCCTGTCAGTTCTGTCAGTTCCTTAGTAACTTCTTTAAAGCCCCAGAAAAGGTTTACCGCACATGGCACTTCCCCTCTCTCATTAACAGGTCCCGGTACCCCGATTCCCACACCGTCGATTTCTTCTTTATCCAGCTTACGCTCTGCGATCTTGTCAAGGATTGTCTTTGCAATATCCGGCAGGATTGCTTCTCCACTGTTCTCCTTACGTGTAGGAATTTCCCATTTCTCAACTAAGACTCCGTCTGTCTGAAAGAGTCCACATTTTACAGATGTACCACCAACGTCAATTCCAAAACAATACTTTCCCATAATATCTGATATCCTCCAAATTACTTTAAATTATTTTTCTTCACGTTTCTTTGCAAGGTTTGCCTGAACACGTTTGTACAGCTCTTCCGCTGCATTGTATCCCATCTTCTTCTGTCTGTGGTTAACTGCCGCAGATTCAACGATAATAGCCAGATTACGTCCCGGACGGATAGGCAGAGAATGGCATACAATCTTATTTCCAAGATACTCTGTATATTCCTCATGCAGGCCGAGACGGTCATATTCTTTGTCTCTGTCCCACTCTTCCAGTTTGATAACCAGATCCACAGACTGTGTATCCTTAACGCTCTCAACACCAAACAGAGTTTTGACATCGATAATACCAATACCACGAAGTTCAATGAAATGTCTTGTGATATCCGGTGCCGAACCCACCAGCGTCACATCACTGACTTTACGAAGTTCTACAACATCATCACTGACAAGACGATGTCCTCGTTTGATCAGTTCCAGCGCAGCCTCACTCTTGCCAATTCCGCTCTCACCTGTGATCAGGACACCTTCACCATATACATCCACAAGCACACCATGGATGGAAATACATGGTGCCAGCTGTACACCCAGCCAGCGGATAATCTCAGCCATAAAACTGGAAGTTGTACGTTCTGTCACGAAAGTCGGAACATTATATTTAACTGCCAGATCGATCATATCCTGTGATGGTCTTGTCATTGTACTGAAAATTACACAGGGAATCTTGCTGGAAATAAATCTTTCATATTTAAATTTCCGTTCCTCATCACTGAGCTGCATCAGATAAGTATACTCTACATATCCGATGATCTGTACCCGTTCATTTGCAAAATGCTCCAGATATCCTGTCAGCTGCAATGCCGGTCTGTTGATCTCCGCTGTCTTGATCACAATCTCAGACAGATCAATTTCAGGAGTCAGGTTGTGAAGTCCCAGTTCCTGAACTAATTTTGTCAACTGTACACCCTTCATTTATTTCTCCTTTTCAGTTCAAAATCTGAAAGCCCGGTCTGTCCGCTATCTCAAAACCTGCTCATACAGACATAACTCATTTATAGCTGTCGTCCGAAACTTTCATAGTAAATTTCACGTCCTTTTTATTATATCACATCACTATATACAACTTCAATTACAAAAAGCGAGAGTCTTTGGGTAATATGTAGAAGAACCCAGGAATATTTTTACATATTTTATATTTTTTTCTCACCAGTGTGCCGACAAGTTGATTCTTGAAACAATCAACTTGTCGGTACACTAGCTCCATGAAAAAATTCATAGACTTTCTGTGCACTTCCTGCATTCATGCTTTCTGTCTCCGCAATTTCTTCCAATGATGCATCTCTGATATTCTCAATGGATTTAAATTTCCGCATCAATGCTTTCCGCCTGGTTTCACCGATACCAGGGATATCATCCAACAGGGAATGCACCTGTTCTTTACTTCTCAGAGATCGGTGAAATTCAATGGCAAAACGGTGCGCCTCATCCTGGATTCTGGTGATCAGGCGGAAGCCTTCACTGTCTGTATCAATGGGAATTTCAAGATTATTGTAATACAGTCCTCTGGTTCTGTGATGGTCATCCTTGACCATACCACAGACAGGAATCTCTATTCCCAGAATTTCCAGGACTTTTAACGCAATATTCACCTGTCCTCTTCCACCATCCATCAGGATCAGATCCGGCATAATAGAAAAGCTGTCAAACTCATCTTTTCCCTCATGAGTAAATCGTCTGGTAAGTACTTCTTCCATGCTTGCATAATCGTTCGGTCCCTGAACCCACTTTATTTTAAATTTGCGGTAATCACTGCGCTTTGGCTTTCCTTTCTCATAGACAACCATGGAACCTACAGATTCAAAACCACTGATATTGGAAATATCATAAGCCTCCATACGCCTGATTCCCGACAGTCCAAGCCACTCTTCCACTTCATGAACCGCTCCGATGGTTCTTCCTTCTTCACGTTTGATACGCTCTCTGTCTTTATCCAGAACCATCTTTGCATTCTCTTCTGCCAGCTCTACCAGCTTCTCTTTCGTACCTTTCTTCGGTACCCTGATATAGACTCGCTGCTTTCTTCGATCTGTAAGCCATTCCTCTATGATCTTGGCATCTTCGATTTCTTTTTGCAGCATGATCTCACGTGGGATAAACGGAGTTCCGGCATAAAATTGCTTCATAAAGCTGGATAATACCTGAGCCTTTGTATCGCCACGCGCCACACGCAGATAGAAATGCTCCCGCCCGATCAGTTTGCCTCCCCGGACAAAGAATACCTGTACAACAGCATCCTGCTCCCGCAGATCAAGGCTTTCATCCATGGCAACAGCGATGATATCCTTATCTTCCTCTCCGTAACCTGTAATTTTCTGACGTTCTCCGATCTTCTGGATACTGCGGATCAGATCCCGGTATTCCATGGCATCCTCAAAACGCATTTCTTCGGAAGCTGCCATCATTTTGTCGGTAAGCATATCAATCGTATCCTTAAAGTCTCCATTGAGAAATTTCAGCAGTTCTGCGATATTTTTCTTATATTCTTCTGAACTCACATAGCCCTGACAGGGGGCGCTGCACTGTTTCATATGATGGTACAGACATGGACGATCCTTCCCACAATCTCTTGGCAGCACCCTGTTACAGGATCGCACTTTATAAAGTTTGCGCACAAGCTCGATCACATCTTTTACAGCCCCGGCACTTGTATATGGTCCGAAATATTTCGCCTTGTCTTTCTTCATTCTTCTGGCAAAAAGAACTCTGGGATATTCCTCATTTACTGTGACTTTGATAAACGGATAACTCTTATCATCTTTGAGCATGGTATTATATTTCGGTCTGTGCTCCTTGATCAGATTACACTCCAGCACAAGGGCTTCCAGTTCCGAATCTGTGATAATATACTCAAATCTGGTGATATGGGTAACCATCTGTTCAATCTTTGCGCCCTTATTTCTGCTGCTCTGGAAATATTGACGCACCCTGTTTTTCAGACTGACGGCTTTTCCAACATAGATGATCTCGTCCTTCTCCCCATGCATAATATAAACCCCCGGCTTACCCGGAAGTTTTTTCAGTTCTTCTTCTATCTGAAACATAAACTCTCCTCTATACAAAAAATCCTGCCCTGAACGCTTTTCGTATCCATGAGATATTACAGCGTAATTTTCAGTGATACGAAAACAGAGCCGGAAATTATTTCATTTCCGACTCTGTTATTGTATCACTGAATCTCTGGCTTATCCAGCGTTACTGTATTCTGTTTTTCCTCCGGAATTACCAGATCATCCAGATTTTCCGGAATCTCAATTCCACGCTCTACCGCATGGAAAATCTTCATAAATTCCTTACCTGTAATGGTTTCCCTGCGGATCAGATAAGCAGCAATCTTATCAAGTGCTTCTCTGTGACTGCCGATCAGTCTCTTTGCTTCTTCATAGGAATTATGCAGAAGTATCATCACCTCATGGTCAACCTCTGTGGCAGTGTCATCGCCGCAGTTTAACACTGCTCTTCCGCTGAGATACTGATTCTCCTGTGTAGCCAGACCCATAAGTCCGAACTTGTCGGACATACCGTACTGTGTGATCATGGCTCTTGCCACCTTGGTAGCCTGCTCAATATCATTGGCTGCCCCGGTTGTGACAGTATCAAATACCAGTTCCTCTGCTGCGCGTCCGCCAAGATATCCCACAAGCATTGCTTCCAGTTCCTTCTTTGTATTGAGATATTTCTCCTCCTCGGGTACCTGCATTACATAACCAAGTGCCCCCATTGTTCTCGGCACAATAGTAATCTTCTGTACAGGCTCTGCATCTTTCTGCAGGGCGCTTACCAGTGCATGTCCTACCTCATGATAGGATACGATCCTGCGCTCCTGTGCACTGAGGATCCTGTCCTTCTTCTCTTTACCTACCAGAACTACTTCAACAGCTTCGAGAAGATCTTTCTGGGATACTGCGCTGCGTCCACTCTTAACAGCAAGGATAGCAGCCTCGTTGATCATATTAGCCAGATCCGAACCCACTGCCCCGGAAGTTGCAAGTGCAATGTTCTCAAAATCAACAGTCTCATCCAGATGTACATTTCTTGCATGAACCTTCAGGATCTCGATTCTTCCCTTCAGATCCGGTCTGTCCACAATGACACGTCTGTCAAAACGTCCCGGACGAAGAAGTGCCGGATCAAGAACCTCCGGACGGTTAGTAGCAGCCAGGATCAGAAGTCCCTTTGAAGTGTCAAATCCGTCCATTTCCGCAAGAAGCTGGTTCAGGGTCTGCTCACGCTCATCATTGCCGCCGCCATAATGAGAATCTCGGCTCTTTCCGATTGCATCAATCTCATCAATAAAAATGATACATGGTGCATTCTTCTTTGCTTCCTCAAAGAGATCGCGGACACGTGATGCACCCACACCTACAAACATCTCCACAAACTCAGAACCTGACAGAGAGAAAAACGGCACATGTGCCTCTCCTGCTACTGCCTTTGCCAGAAGTGTTTTACCGGTTCCCGGAGGTCCTACAAGCAAAGCTCCTTTCGGCAGCTTCGCTCCGATGGTGGTATATTTGCCGGGATTATGCAGGAAATCCACCACCTCCTGCAGTGATTCCTTGGCCTCATCCTGCCCTGCCACATCCCTGAAAGTAATTCCTGTATCTTTCTGAATGTAGGCTTTGGCGCGGCTCTTTCCAACGCCCATCATTCCGCCGCCCTTATTCATGCGGCGCATAAATACCGTCAGAAGTACAAAGAGCAGAATCGTTGGCAGAAGTACACTGACCAGCATAGAAATAATTTCCCCTGCTGCATCCGGCTTCTTATACTCAAACTTGATTCCTGTTCCCTCAAGTCTCTCCGTCAGCTTATCTACTGACTCCATCTGATTGGCATAATAAACTTCTTCTGAAAATCCTGATGACTGATGTTTCGGCGTGATCGTCAGTGTATTTGACTGAAGCGTAACCTCTTTCACATCTCCATCATCTACCATCTCAATAAATTTATCATAAGTGATCTCACTCGAATTATCCTTGAGCATATTGGTAAACATGGCGAAACATACCAGAGTTACCAGGAGGCATACCAGAAAGGCCAGTATCGACTGATGATTCTTGTTCGGGTCCTGTCTGCCCGGACCTTTATTATTATCAGGACGATTGCCATTCGGATTGTTATCCATATGATTATCCATTTCATTCCTCCTAAACGTTATCGTTCTTATTATAAAGAGAATTCGGGTATAAATCAACTGCGAGATTGTGAAAATTGTGTCCGGTTGTGCATATCTTTCTATAAACCCTATAAAATTTATATGAAGTTTTACAAATTCACCTGTTACAAATGGCTTTATTTGTAGTATACTATTGACAAACTGATTACTGCTCACTTCGTTCCCGCTAATGCACTCCGCAATACACAGAATTTATGCTGACCGCATAAATTTGCGCTGTATGTCACGGGATATTCTAAATGAGCAGTACTAAAAATGTGATGAGGAAAGGAAATGAACAAATGAAGATAGGATTTGACAACGACAAGTATCTGAAAATGCAGTCCGAACATATTCGGGAACGTATTAACCAGTTTGGAAACAAACTTTATCTGGAATTTGGCGGCAAGCTTTTTGATGACTACCATGCTTCCAGAGTTCTTCCGGGATTTGAGCCGGACAGCAAACTGCGTATGCTGATGCAGCTTTCTGATCAGGCAGAGATCGTTATTGTAATCAGCGCTGCTGATATTGATAAAAATAAAGTCAGAGGTGACCTGGGTATCACTTATGATGAAGATGTACTCCGCCTTATGGAAGTATTTACCGAGCGCGGACTCTATGTCGGAAGTGTCTGCATCACCCAGTATTCCGGACAGGAAAGCGCAGATGCGTTTAAGAAACGTCTGGAGAAGCTTGGAATCAAAGTATACGTGCTTTATCTGATCCCGGGTTATCCGAATAATACTTCCTTTATTGTAAGTGATGAGGGATATGGCAAGAACGATTATATCGAAACAACAAGACCACTGGTTGTCATCACTGCTCCAGGACCCGGAAGCGGAAAAATGGCCACCTGCCTTTCTCAGCTTTACCATGAATACAAGCGCGGTGTCAAGGCAGGATATGCCAAATTTGAAACTTTCCCAATCTGGAATATCCCGCTGAAGCATCCGGTAAATCTGGCATATGAAGCAGCTACTGCTGACTTAAATGATGTGAACATGATCGACCCGTTCCATCTGGAAGCATATGGTGAGACTACTATTAACTACAACCGTGACGTTGAAGTTTTCCCTGTTCTTCAGGCTATGTTTGAAAAAATCATGGGCGAGTGCCCTTACAAATCTCCCACAGATATGGGCGTTAATATGGCCGGTAACTGCATCGTTGATGATGAAGTCTGCAAGGAAGCTGCACGTCAGGAGATCATCCGCAGATATTATAAGAGCATGGAAGCTCTGGTTCGCGGAACAGGCCGCGAAGAAGAAGTTTATAAGATTGAGCTTCTGCTGAAACAGGCTCATGTGACCATCGAAGAACGCAAGGTGGTTCCTGCAGCACTGAAACGTGAAGAAGAAACAGGTGCACCTGCTGCTGCCATGGAACTTCCTGACGGACGTATTGTTACAGGTAAGACCTCTGAACTTCTTGGTGCATCTTCAGCACTGCTTCTGAATGCACTGAAAGAACTGGCAGGAATCGATCATGACAAACATGTTATCTCTCCGGAAGCATTAAAACCGATCCAGGCGCTCAAGACAGAATACCTTGGAAGCAAAAATCCAAGACTTCACTCTGATGAAACTCTGATCGCGCTTTCCATCAGTGCCGCAGATAATGAAGATGCGAAGCTAGCCCTGCAGCAGATTCCGAAATTAAAAGGCTGCCAGGTTCATACTTCCGTACTTCTGTCTCAGGTGGATATCCTGGAGTTCCGTAAGCTGGGTGTTGAACTTACCTGTGAGCCGAAATCTGAGCATTCTAAGAAACTGCAGAAATAATTTCTGAAATGGTTTTCAAATAGCAGCAGAAAACTCTGAAAATCCACAATATCTATATAATGATACAAGAAAGAATCCTGCCTGAACATATGACAGTTTCATATGAACAGGCAGGAATTTTTTATTTCTCTATAATCTCAATCGCTCTGTCCGGATAATTGGTAATGACTGCTTCTGCACCTGCGTCTTTTACCAGCTGGATGTGTTCTGGTTTGTTGGCAGTCCATACGTGCATTTTCAGTCCGGCACGTTTGACTTCTTCTATGAACTGTGGGTATTTCAGGTGATAAACTGCAGGATGTACGGCGTTGATTCCGAGATTTTTGGCGTACATGGCTGGATTTACCCATCCGTCACTGAAAAGGATTCCGGTCTGTACATGGTCATTCAGCTGTTTTAACTGTAACAGGCTGTAATGGTTAAAGGAGGAATAGATCAGCTGGTCTTCCATGTTCATTTCTTTTACCAGTTTCAGGATTTTCCCTTCCATTCCCGGATAGAAGCAGATGCTGTTCTTTAGTTCGATGTTTACCATCATATCTGTGGTGCGCATGAGCTCCAGTACTTCTGCCAGAGTTGGAATGTGATAAATTCCCGATGGTTCTGCGGGTGTACTGACTTTTAATTCTTTCAATTGAGCCAGTGTCATATCTTTGATCAGTCCGGTTCCGTCTGTGACACGGTCTACGTTTTCGTCGTGCATAACGATGAGTTCGCCGTCTGCGGAAGTATGTACATCCAGTTCGATTCCATCTGCGCCCTGTCTGATGGCAAGTTCAAATGCTTCCAGAGTGTTCTCCGGTCTGTATCCGCTGGCACCCCTGTGTGCCCATACTTTTGTTGTTCTCTTTGTTGTTTCTGTCATTTCTATATGCCTCTCTTATATAAAATTCATTTACAATACTCCCCCAATAATATATTTCACCTTTTCCATCTCCGCTTTTTTGCAAAATACCCGGACAGCCAGGCTGTCATATTGTGGAAATTACCGTAAATCTTCATAAACAGGGAACCGCATACGCAGCCCCCTGTCCTCATTTAAGTATAAATATTTTTCCTGTGAATGATTATAACACTTCTCAATGTACTGTTATCAATATTTTTATTCATTCAGCAGGTTATAATCTTCGATGGATTTGTTCATATCAGAAGCCATTTTGCTCACCGCATCCTCTGCAGATTCTTTTCCGTTGAGCATATTCTCAATCTCTGTTTCTACAATCGCACGTGCTTCCGGGAATACACTGAGAAGTGCACCTGCATATTCCGGTGCAGAATCATGAAGCTGGTCAATGGCTGTCTGGAACTGTGGGTATTTTGCAATGTTGTCTTTGAATACCTGCTCGTCATGTGCTGCTGTTGTTACAGGGAAGTATCCTGTCTGTGCATTCCAGTATGCCTGTGATTCCGCAGATACCAGATATTTTACAAATTCCCATGTAGCTGCTTTCTTTGCATCATCCTGGTTGTCAAGCATCCAGAGAGAAGCACCACCGATGGATACACCACCTTTATCATCATCTGTAATGGATGGGAAGTATGCGGTACCTACTTCAAAGGAACCGTTTACATCCTGCAGAATCTGTTTCAGGGACGCTGTGGAACCTAATGTCATAGCTGCTTTTCCGGAAGAGAAATCTGCAAGTCCAGAATCTCCGCCTCTTCCTACGTTTGGTGCATAGCCTGCGTCATAAAGTTTCTTCCACTCATTAAGAATATTCAGTGCACCTCCGTTTTCATCGAATGCAACCTTTGTAGCTGCTGCCTCACGTCCGTTTCCGTTATCTACATATGGCAGACCCTGTTTGCACATAAACTCTTCGAAAAACCATCCATAGATTCCCATGGATAATGCTTCTCCCGCACCGCCTTTGTTTACGAGGTCATCTGCAACCTCTGCGATTCCCTCAAGGCTTGTAGGTACCTCTGTCACACCTGCTTTGTCAAACATATCCTTGTTGTAATAAAGAATCGGTGTAGAGGAGTTAAATGGCATGGAATATAATTTATCATCTACTGTATAATAAGCTGTGATATTTGGTTCCAGATCAGATACATCATATCCTTCGCTGTCAATCATGTCCTGCATTGGGATCACCCATCCGGAATCGATCATGAAACGGGTTCCGATATCATAAATCTGCACCAGATCAGCTCCCATATTTCCAAGCTGGGCACTTTTTAACTTATTGATCTCATCGTCATATTCTCCCTGATACTGAGAATCCACTTTAATTCCATATTCATTTTCTTCATTAAATTTATTTACCAGATAGTCCAGTGCTTCCCCGTTGACACCGCCCATTGCGTGCCAGAATGAAATCGTTGTTCCCTCCGGAATGTCTGCCTTTTTCTCTGCTGCCATGCAGGTAGTTGGAAGAATTGCGCTGAATACTGTTGCTGCTGTTAATAATACTGCGAGTTTACGCTTCATAACTTACCTCTTTCTTTTCATGTTGTTTGTTTTTGTTTTCTCTATTTCTCAGCCTTTTACGGCACCTGAGAACATACCTCTGATCAGCTGCTTCTGTCCTGCAATGAATATGGAAATGGACGGAAGGATAATCAGTACTACGCCTGCGATCATCAATGTAATAGACTGGGAGTCTACGCTGTCCAGCATACCGATACCGATCTGTACAGTACGCATCTTGTCTGATCCTGTCACAAGTAATGGCCACATGTACATATTCCATGCATTAATAAATGTGTACACTGCCATAGCTCCCATTGCTGATTTTGTCAGCGGCATCAGAATCTGCCAGATAAATCGCAGATTGGAGCAGCCGTCAATCTTCGCTGATTCATACAGCGAAATCGGAAATGTAAGATAAAACTGTCTGAACAGAAAGATTCCCATTGCAGATGTGAGATAGGGCACGATCAGTACCTGATAGGAATCCAGCCAGTTCCATCCGCTGACTGTCAGGTAATTGGAAATAATCGTTGCCTCTCCCGGAATCATCATAGTTGCCATCACCAGCATAAACAGCACATTTTTTCCTTTGAAGTCCAGGAAGGAAAAGGAAAATGCTGCCAGTGAACAGGAAATGATCTGTCCGAAAGTGATGAGACCTGCTACCAGGAAAGAGTTTACTACAAAACGAACCAGTGGAACCTTCTGCAGTGCCTGTCGGAAATTCTCCAATGTCGGATGTTTGGGCAGGATATTCATATCCAGAGTAAAAAGTTCACCGGATGGCATAAATGCAATACTTACTGCATATAAAAGAGGCAGAAGAACAATTAATGCCACGACAATATTTAAGACAATGTGTCCGGCAGTTCTGGCCGCTCTTTTATATTTCTGCTGCGCCAGCATTTTTGCTTTTACTTCCTGAAACCTCTGGCGTTCCAGATCCATCTGTTTTTCTTTTTCAGCAGTGATGCTGCCTAACTGTGACATTAATATTTCACTCCTTTTTTCTCAATTTTAAACATTACCAGAATAAGTACCAGCACGATCAGGAAAAGTACCACTGACTGGGCTGCTGCACTTCCGAAACGATAGTTAAAGAAGGCATCTCTGTAAATGGAATACACGATCAGGTTTGTGGATTCTCCGGGACCACCCTGTGTCAGAATCTTGACCTGTCCGAATGACTGGAATGCCTGAATGATGTTTACCACTAATGTGTAGAACATCATTGGTGCCAGTCCCGGAAGTGTCAGGCGGTAGAATTTCTGGAATGAACTTGCGCCGTCTACGGAAGCTCGTTCATAAATAGTTTCATCAATGTTACTTAATCCTGCTGAAAAATACAGGAAGTTGATTCCACTGTTAAGCCATGCAGTAAGAACTGCTACGCAGATCAGTGCGTATTTCGGATCACTGACCCAGTTGATATCCAGATGAAAAATCTTATTGATGATTCCTACGGATGGATGAAGCATGATCTTGAAGATCATTGCTGCTGAACTGGATGCGATTGCCATTGGCAGTGCATATGCAGTACTGAAAAAACGGATTCCCGGAAATGTTTTGTTGCAGAGGACTGCTGTTGTAAGTCCCAGGATCATACTGACTGCAACTACGATCACAACAAAGATCAGGGTAACTGCCAGACTGTTCCAGAATGAGGATGACTGTAATAATTCTTTGTAGTTGCCAAGTCCTACGAATAGTTTTGCCTGTCCCATCTTATTCGTTTTAAAAAGACTTAAGTATAAAGTCTTAAAAAACGGGTAGAATAAGAAGATTCCAAAGATCAAAAAGCTTGGAAACAGGTATGCGTAGGCACCTGTGTTTTTTAACTTCTTCATGTATTGAACACCTTTCCTGTTTTTATGAGTTTTATATTGAACTTTTGAACAATATCATTGCTTATGAAAACATCCCTTTTCTCAGAGTGATATTCTCCTGAGTTTCCAGATCAAATGCTGAAATGTATGCCATGTCGATCCAGAGTGTTACTTTATCGCCTTTATCAAGCAGACTGTCACCGGAAACTTTTGCACAGCAGTCCTGACCATCGTGATTGAAATGAAGAATTACTTCTGCCCCAAGCAGTTCTCTGGCTGTGACTGTGACTTCCATTTTCCACTCTCCTCTGGTATCTGCTTCTGCGGGTTTTTCCAGAAAATGTTCCGGACGGATTCCGAGTTCAATGTTTCTTCCAACATAGCCCTGACGTTTCAGGATTTTCCATAAGAAATCCGGGATTGGGATGTCTCCGTCGTTCTCTGTACGGAATGTAGGGATTCCTACCTTTTCCATTGCCAGACCTTTGATAAAGTTCATAGATGGAGAACCGATGAATCCTGCAACAAAGCGATTTACTGGGTAAGCATACAGGTTCTGCGGAGTATCTGCCTGCTGTACTGCTCCCTGATTCATCACTACGATCCTGTCTCCCAGAGTCATTGCTTCTGTCTGATCATGAGTGACGTAAATAATGGTGTTCCCAAGTGCTTTGTGAATACCTGCAAGTTCTACTCTCATCTGGGTACGAAGTTTGGCATCCAGATTGGATAATGGCTCATCCATAAGAAGTACTTTCGGCTCACGGATGATAGCATTTCCGATGGCTACTCGCTGACGCTGACCACCTGAAAGATTCTTTGGTCTTTGTTTCAGCAGATTTTCCAGTCCCAGAAGTTCTGCTACATGATGAACCTTTTTATCAATCTCTTTTTTCGGTACTTTTCTTACCTGCAAAGAGAAAGCAATGTTATCGTAAATATTCATCTGTGGATAGAGAGCATAGCTCTGGAAAACCATTGCAAGGTCGCGCTCTTTTGGTTCCAGATAGTTGACCAGTTTGTCTCCGATCCATAATTCACCGTCGCTGATATCTTCCAGTCCTGCGATCATTCGAAGTGTGGTTGACTTTCCGCATCCGGACGGACCAACGAAAACTACCAGTTCTCCTTTTTCTATTTCAAGATTAAAATTCTTTACTGCCTGAAAGCCGTTTTCATAGCTTTTGCAGATGTCTCTTAATATGATTTCCGACATTTGATTTCCTTTCCTCTCCTGCTTTTACGATTAATATTTTTCACTGATATTTTTTTGTCGGGCTGCTTTGGCAATACCTTTTCAGTTATCTTTATGAAAAATATCCGGCAAGCTTCCCCAGTGACTGGCACCGGAAACCATTTTTCCATTCTTCTACACTGGCTTCGCCTGTAAGCACCAGACAACTGTCAATGCCTGCCCGTTTCCCGCATTCCATATCTGTATAGATTCTGTCACCGATAAGCAGGGTCTGTTTCGGAGTGCATCCTGTTTCTTCCAGACAGGCATATACCATTCCGGGTGCAGGTTTGCCGATATATTCCGGTTCTCTGCCAACAGATGCCGTAATCATCCGGCAGATGGAACCGCAGTCCGGTATCATTCCGAAATCAATAGGGCAACGCAGATCCGGATTTGTTGCAAACCAGGGAACTTTTGTCTCTGTGAGCTGTTTACAGACCTGAACCAGTTTCTCATAGGTAAGCTCTGTATCATAAGCGCAAAGTACGCAGTCTACATCATCTCCTGCCTGATCTGTGATGTTCAGACCTGCTTTTCGCAGTTCGCTGCAGTAGGTTTCGGTAGCTGCTACCAGGATTTTTTCGTTTCCGTAATATTTCTTCATGAAATCTCTGGCGTAGGTTCCTGCAGTGATAAATTCCTCTTCCGTAGTTTCAATTCCCCAGTCATGAAACTGCTCTACATAATCACTGGCTGCTTTAGACGAGTTGTTTGTCAGAAAACGGAAAATTCCACCGTTTTCTTTTACTGTCTGAAGAAAGTCTGCTGCACCCGGAAGAAGTTCACTTCCCAGAGCAACAGTTCCGTCAATATCCAGAAGGAACAGTTTTTTTTCTTTTATCATTGATGCAAGATTGTTCTGCATATTATTGATATTTCTCTCCTCTTTTTTAACTATATTGCTTTTTATTGTCATTGCACTGTCCACCGACTTTTTGCATTTGACACTGGAGTGTGTTTGAAAAATGCAGATTGCGGGAATGATTTTTCAAATACGCTCTGGCATTATTATAAAAACTTTTTGACATCACCAACAATCTTATTTTTGGCAAATAAATGTTAAATGCGCATAAAAAAATCACGACTGTTCGCCGTGATTTTTTTACATTTTGATTTTATTGCTGTTGTCTTAATTATCTGTTTCTACCTTATTCATGCATTGGAAATGAGTTTTTTCTCATTTTACTTGAATTTTACTTTACAGAGATTCCGGTCTTTCCACCTCATAGCTGGACCAGTCATCGACTGTAGTAGATGCAGATGTATCTGCGCTGTCCTGATAGGAGCCTACTGTGATTGTGTAGTCACTGTCACCCTCTACATAAGTTGTTCCGTCTGTACCTACGATGGAGACTGTTTTGCCGTCTGCATCTGTGATGGTTCCTGCGTTTGACAGGGATGTGATGATGCTGTCGCCGGTTACTGTCCATGTAGAATCTTTGTCAATTACTACGTTACAATATCCGTCTCCACCGTTTCCTGCGTTGGATTCGTCATTGACAAACGCACCTTCCAGTGTGCTGCCGTTGGTCATATAGAAATCAAGGTCACTGATGGAATCCCAGATTACATTCCCTTTCATATCCTGGCTGTCTGCTGTGAAGTTGCAGTCAGATCCGTTGGCACCGCTCTGGCCCCATCCACGCTGGTTGTTGTTTCCTGTGCACTGCAGGAAGAATTCATTGTCATCATTGTATGTGATGTCTACGTCCTTTAATGTGATAGTACATTCTGTATTTGTTGTATAGAATAAGCCACCATTCTTGGATGTGATCGTTCCACCATCCATCTGGAATGTGCTGTTACCTACTTCAGAATCACCTGACATACTCTGATATAGAATGACTGTCCATGTGGTATCATTCTGATCATCATCACTCATATTTCCAGTCAGGTTGCTGTTGTAGAGTCTCAGAGAGTTTAATCCCTCGATGCAGACTGCTTCTGAACCATTTGCTGTCAGTTCTGCATTGTTGACTGCAATATCTGCTGTACAGTAAACCGCAGGAGAGCCTACCCCGTTAGATGTATAAGTACCGCCGTCCACTACCATTGTTCCGCCGCCTCTGTCACTGCGGATTGCCGCGGAGGATTCGCCATTTGTCTCTACATTCAGATCCCAGGCATAGAGCTTTCCGCCACCTGCTGCGTGGATTCCGCCTGAAGTATCCTGCTGTGTGGTGATATCTGTATCTGCTGCATATACAGTTCCGTCACCGTATGCAAAGAGTCCTGCACCACCTTTGCTGTCTGTGGTTACTGTACTGCCTTTAACATATGCAGTTCCGTCTGTGGCAAGAACTGCTGCTCCTACACCATAGAAGCTGGAGTTATCACCGCCCTGGCTGTCTGAGGATGTTCTTGAGATTGCGTCATTGCTTAAGGTAACCTCTGCACCATTGGAAACAAGTGCTGCATTTTCGTCTGTTCCTGTAGATTCCAGAGTGGTATCGGAGACTGTTTCATCTGAGCTGTATTCATTTGCTGCATCGTAGCTGTCTACACCGGAAGCCTGGCCGCCAGGACCACCCTGTCCGCCGCCCATATCCATGGACTGGACTGTTATGGTTGCTGCGTTTCCGTCGTCATCTAATGTGATAGCTACTACGTCTCCCTCTTTGATGTCATCTAATGTAATCTCCTCGGTCTGACCTGCAACATCTGATGCTCCCTGACTATCTGGTGCCTGACCGTTACCATCCGGGGCTTCTCCCTCTGGTTTTTTCGTAGCTTCGCTGTCTGTATTGTCGCTGTCAGATGCTTTTTCCGTCTTTTCTGCGTCACTGCTTTCTGAGTCGTCAGATGCATCTGTCTTTTCTGAATCATCAGTGTTTTCAGTATCTTCCGATTTTGCATCTGCATTGTCATCAGCATTATCTCCATCCGGTTTCTCTGGCGTTTCTCCGTTATCTCCGTCTGGTTTCTCCGGCGCCTCTCCACCAGGTGCTCCCTGACCACCGCCCATGGACTGTTTCGTAATCACTGTGCTGTCTGTAACTGTGATTTCCTGTTCTTCGCCTGTCAGATTTAACATGGATGGTGCTTCTCCGTCCGGAGCTCCCTGACCATCACCGTTACCATCTGGCGCTTCGCCTTTGTCTGTGTTATCTGCGGATGCGTCATCCGTTGATTCAGTATCTTCTGTTTCTTCATCTGTATCTGATGACTCGTCTGTGCTGGCATCGTCTGTTTTTTCACTGTCTGCATCTTTAGAACCTTTGGCATCGCCATCTGCCTTTGCATCATCTCCATCCGGTTTCTCCGGCGCTTCGCTATTTTCGCCACCCTGGGGCTGTTCACCAGGCTGGCTCATTTCTTTTCTGGTTCCTACTGCAATGGTGATTTTTCCATCTTCTACAGATTTTACTTCTCCGAGAATTTCATTTTCGTTTGTTTCTTCTTTGCTGTCGTCTGCTTTCTCGTCAGATGCTTCTGCTGTATCTTCTGTGGTGTCATCTGCATCCTGAGTACTTTCTGTTTTGCTGTCCGCCGCAAACGCAGTTGCCGTAGAGCCCACAGACGTTGCTGTTATCATAACTCCCATGAGCATTGCCAAATGTTTATATTTCATAATAATACCTCTCTGTTCTTTATATTTTGAATTTTCTCTGTTTCTTTTGTTTTTGTTGATGGTATTACTATATCTGACAAATGTGTTTGATCTATGGTCTGTCTGCGAAAAAAATGTGTTCTCCTATAAATGATACATTTCAGATTTGCGGTGTTTTAATAATGGGAGCTGTTCTCTGATCTGGTCTTCCCGGTCCAAATCTATTTCTTCTATTAAAATGCCCTCTTTCTCATCCAACTGTTTCATAACCTTTCCCCATGGATCTGTTACAATAGAATGTCCCCAGGAAATATATCCTGCCTGTGTATCTCTGGCAGGAGCACATCCAAGCATATATATCTGATTGTCAAGGGCTCTTGCACGAAAAGTCAGTTCCCAGTGTGCCGGACCTGTGGTCATATTAAATGCTGCAGGGACGAAAATCATCCTTGCACCGTCCAGTGCCATTGTGCGGACAAACTCCGGGAAGCGGATGTCGTAGCAGATCATGACACCCATTTTCCCAAATTCAGTATCAAATACTGTGGCATGATCTCCCGAAGTCAGAGTATCGGATTCCTTGAAGTACTGGCCATTTTTTACATTGATATCAAAGAGATGAGCTTTTCTGTGCTTACCAATCTGTTTTCCATCTCTGTCAAAAATATAAGAAGTGTTGTAAACCTTTCCCACATCATCTGCTTCCGGCATGGAACCTGCGATCAGATAAATATGATACTTTCTGGCATAATCAGACATTGCCTGCCAGGATGGACCACCTTCTTTTTCTGCATAAACTGGAAAATTTTCGGTCTGATACGGACAGCAGAACATCTCCGGAAGAATTACAAAGTCCGGATTTTCCGCCTTTATTTTTTCTATATAAGTGCCGGCAGTACGGATATTTTGTATTTTATCTTTTACTGTGGGCATCTGAATTGCTGCTACTTTCATATGCGTCCTCTCCTTTCTTTTATCTATTATAGCCGAAAAAAACCACATCGCCAATCCTACATTAAAACATCCCCCACGCATGAACATTCCTTCCATGTGTGGGGGATATTGATTTTCCACAGGTAAGTTGCTAAATGCACCTGCATTCAGTTGATTTAATTAATTATTCTTCATAACCATTCGGGTTATTGGACTGCCATCTCCAGGAGTCTGCGCACATTTCTTTAATACCGTTTTCGGCTTTCCATCCCAGTTCTCTCTCTGCTTTGGAAGCATCGGAATAGCAGGTTGCGATATCGCCTGGACGACGTGGCTTGATCACATATGGAATTTTAACACCTGTAGCAGCTTCAAAATTCTTCACAATATCAAGAACACTGTAGCCTTTTCCTGTACCAAGGTTGTAGATACTTAATCCGGAATTATCTTCGATTTTCTTAAGAGCTTTTACATGTCCTTTTGCAAGGTCAACTACGTGAATGTAATCTCTCACACCAGTTCCGTCCGGAGTATCATAATCATTTCCGAATACCCCAAGTTCTTTCAGTTTACCTACTGCAACCTGTGTGATATATGGCATCAGGTTGTTCGGGATTCCGTTTGGATTCTCTCCGATAGTTCCGCTCTTGTGAGCACCGATCGGGTTAAAGTAACGGAGAAGAACTACGTTCCATTCCGAATCTGCTTTCTGAATGTCTGTCAGGATCTGCTCAAGCATGGATTTTGTCCATCCATATGGATTTGTGCACTGTCCTTTCGGGCACTCTTCTGTGATCGGGATGATTGCCGGGTCTCCGTATACAGTTGCAGATGAGGAGAAGATAATGTTCTTTACATTATGTTTTCTCATGACATCTACCAGTGTTAAGGTTCCTGCAATGTTATTTTCGTAATATTCCCAGGGTTTGGCAACGGATTCTCCAACTGCTTTCAGACCTGCGAAATGAATACAGGAATCAATATCTTCTTTATCAAAAATTTCATTTAAAGCATCGCGGTCCAGGATGTCTGCTTTGTAGAATTTCACTGGTTTGCCTGTGATCTTGGAAACTCTTTCCAGAGATTTCTCACTTGCATTGCTTAAGTTATCCAGAACTACAACATCATATCCTGCATTCTGCAATTCTACAACTGTATGGCTTCCAATATAGCCTGCTCCACCTGTAACTAAAATTGCCATAATAATTCCTCCTAACCTGTCTTCCTGCTACAATACCTGTTTTTGCAATTTCTGTTTTTTTCTCTTTCAACAATACCTATATTAGTTCACAGCATCAGAAATATCCTTGATAATTCTGAGTGTAATCTATAAAATTCTGCGGATATCCTGTTTCACATCTGCAAAATTTACCTCTGTATTTTACAGCACCCTATATTCAGAACTGTAAAATACCGTTGCATAGTACAGCGAAAATTAAGTAACTGCTATATTGACTTGTCTGATTTTTCATCTGCGGCGTTGTCGTCAATCGCCGTAGCCACCGCTACGCCTCATTCCTCCGCCTTGCAGCTGAAGAAATCATCCTGCGTCAATATAGCAGAAACTTAATTTTCGCTGTACTGGCACATCATGTATTGTAGAAAATCCTGCGAAAATATGATTTCTCTCATATCCCCGCAGGATAATTCTATCCGAATCAGTTCATAAACACAAGTCTTTATGGACATGTACATTTTTTTATACCTGTTTATACTTATTTACAATCTCTTTCATCCGGGAAAGTTTTTCTTCCATGTCTTTCACCAGTTTAAACTGTGTTCTGCAGCGATCCAGATTATGTCCCTCTCTGTGAATCTTGAAATAATGATCTCCCTCCAGATAGTCTGTGAGGAAACGCATTCCACATTCAAAGGTCATAAGGATTGCTCCCATGGGAAGCATATCCAGTTCTGTCTCAGTCAGCGCACCGCCACAGCCTTCAATGAAGCCTTTGACATAAACTTCATACAGATGAAGATCACAGGACACCTTCGTCAGATCTTTCTCATCCTCTGCTCCGGTACTTGCGCCAAAACGGATAGAATCGCCGAAATCATTTACGGAAAGTCCCGGCATTACGGTATCAAGGTCAATCACACAGATGGCTTTTCCCGTTGCATTATCAATCATAATGTTATTCAGCTTGGTATCATTATGTGTAACACGCAACGGCAGCTTTCCCTGATCCTGCATATCGCACAGAACATGTGCCAGTTCTGTGCGGTCCAGAACAAACTGAATCTCTTTTTCCACATCTGCTGCTCTGTGACATATATCTTTTTCCACAGCAGTTTTAAACTTATCCAGCCTGTCCACCGTATTATGAAAATTTACGATGGTCTCATGAAGCGTTTCTGCCGGATAGTCTGCAAGCAGCCTCTGGAAATGCCCGAAAGCAACTGCACTCTGGTAAAAATCTTCCTCATCTTTTACCATATCATAGCATGTGGCATTTTCAATGAATAAATATACTCTCCAGTATTCTCCGTCCTCATCTACATAATAAGGAAGTCCATCCTTTGTCATCACAAGATTCAGAGTCTCTCTCTCCACATCTCCACCGTTTTCCTGGATCTTTTTCTTCAGCCAGGCAGTAACACCGCTGACATTCTCCATCAGTTCCACAGGTTTGGTAAAAATACTCCTGTTCATTTTCTGAAGAATATAATGTTTGCCTGTATCATAAGTCAGGCGGTAAGTGTCATTGATATGTCCGCTTCCATAAGGAATACATTCTGTCAGATTATCTTCCAGAACAAATGCACTGGTGATATTCTTTATTTCCCGGTTAATTTCCACTCAATTATTCCTCCCATAATTTCTGTGGATACAGCCCTCCATCTTTTAAATTCTGAATGGCAGCTACTACCACAGGTTTATCTTCTTTGTAGGTTACACCATACCATTTATCCATAGATTTCAGAACTTTTACAGTTGCTCTCTTCTCACCGAGAAGTTCATCTACTACAAATGGCAGGAAATATTCGCATTTCAGCGGGTTTACTTTCAGATTCTCATCCAGGAATTTAGGGAATCTGTCTTTCAGCTCTTTCAGAATGCTTGCTGAAAATCCCCACATATTCATGGATACTGTACTGCCTTCCGGAAGCATGGTCCATGTTTTTCCATCGTCTTCTGTATAAGCTGTGCCGCCGTCATGCTTTTCGATATGGGTACGCTCGTTGATCTTAAGAAGATGTCCTTCTTCGTCTGTCACGCACACACCTCTTGCCACATGGCCATTCTCTGTCAAAGTATTTTCCAGTTTATAGCCGACCATCATATATCTGTAAATATCCGCGGTATCTTCGTTCTCTGTCAGGAAATCATATGCCATCTTAAATGCATGGCTTCCATAATAGTCATCTGCATTGATTACAACGAATGGTCCGTCGATTTCATTGATACAGCTTAATACGGCATGTCCGGTTCCCCATGGTTTCACACGTCCTTCCGGTACTTCATAGCCTTCCGGAATATTGTGAAGATCCTGGAAAACATATGATACTTCCAGCTGATTGCTGAGTCGGTCACCGATGGCGCTTCTGAAGTCTGCTTCATTTTCTTTTTTGATAATAAATACTACTTTTTGGAATCCGGCCTGTACTGCATCATAAATGGAGAAATCCATGATGATGTGTCCCTCTTTATCCACCGGATCGATCTGTTTCAGACCGCCGTAACGGCTTCCCATACCTGCTGCCATAACTACTAATACTGGTTTCTTCATAATTTTTTCCTCTTTTCTTTAAATGTTTTTCGTTACTCTCAGATTACCTGGTAACTTTTTACATTCATCTTATCATACTATGATTTCGAGGTCAAAACGTGTTACATAATACTTTTCACAATCGCAAACGTTGCTGTTCACTCCGTTCACAGTAACGTAGCCAAAATTCATTCCAGATTGCCTGCGGCAATGGAATTTTGGCTTGTATGTCTCGGGATTTTGGCATATTCATGCCAAAACACCTCGCGGGATAGTGGTGTGTGAACAGTAACATCGCAAACAATTGTTATTGTCCTGCTGTCCTCTAATATTATCCCTTAATGCCACCGGTAACACCACCGATGATCTTCTCAGACAGGAAAATATACAGAATAAATGTCGGCAGGAATACAATGATCACTGCTGCAAACATTCCGGCCCAGTCACCTGTATATTTCATGGAGTTGATCATTCCATAAAGTCCGGGTGCAACAGGTTTCAGCTTATCCGAGCTTGCGAAGATCAAGGACAGGAAATACTCGTTCCAGATATTAATAAAGTTAAAGATTGTTACTGTTACGATTCCTGACTGCGCCATGGGAAACATGATTTTCCAGAAAGTACGCATGGGAGGGCATCCGTCGATTGCTGCCGCTTCCTCATAGGTCCTGGAAATATTGCTGAAAAATGTAAGCAGGAAAATGGTCGTATAAGGTACATTAATTCCTACATACAATATGATCAGTACAGTTCTTCCTGCAGCCACATTATTCAGGATTCCCATACCGGAAATAATGCTGAAAAGGGGAAGAACAACCATGATTGCCGGAACACCCATGGCAGATACGAAGCTGGTCTGGATAAATTTGTTTGCAATAAAATCAAATCTGGACAGTACATAAGCTGCAGGTGCACACACCAGAATCAGTATTGTGCAGGAAATTACTGAATAGATCAGAGAGTTTCCGAAGAAGCCTGCAACTCCGGCTCCGTTCCATGCTTTTGCATAATTTTCAAAATGTAATCCGGACTCAAACTTCAGGGCTTTTCCCTGGAAGATTTCTGCTGTTGTTGAAAAACTTGCCCCGAATACCCATCCCAGAAGCGCAATGGTAAAGATTACCCAGAGCAGCAGGATGATGTATCCCGGCAGGAGTTTGACTTCTCTTTTCAGATTAAAGGGTCTGCGTGCCTCTTTTTCTTTTGCCATTTCTCATCCCTCCTTAGAATTCCAGATCATCATCTTTGATCACTCTGTTACAGATTGTAAATACAATGACTACGCAGACACTGAGCAGTACACCGATGGCAGCTCCCAGACCTGCATTTCGTTCTGTAACTGTATTACCGCCGCCAAAAATCTGCATATACATATAAACATAAGGGGTAATTGTCTGTGTGTCTGCAGTTACTGTGGAGAAAAGCTGTGACCATACAAAAAAGCCTACACTGCTTACAGACCACATGGTAATGTTTGTCTTAAATACTCCCTTTAACAATGGAAGTGTCATGTAACGGAACTGTGCCGGTTTGGTCGCTCCGTCAATGGTTGCCGCCTCATAATATTCAGGGCTGATACGCTCAATACCGCTGAGCCAGATTAGCATATGGTATCCAACCATTCCAAAACAATATGCAAACAACAGTGCCCAAAATTTGTGGTCATTATCCAGAAACTGGATTTTTGCCAGATTGTCCAGATGCAGTGCTGTAAAAAGATCTTTCAGCAGACCATATCTTGGACTGTATACATACTGCAGCCACATAGTAGCAAGCGCTACTGCACTGACAATATTTGGCATATAAATGATCGCGCGGAAAAATTTCTTTCCTCTGATTCCACTGGTAAGAATAACTGCAAATAAAAGAGACAGGCTCATTACCACCAGACCGCCGATCAGCCAGATACGAAACAGGTTAAAAAATGAAGTCTTAAATAAGCTGGTACTCATCAGCTTTGTATAGTTGCCAAATCCTACAAATTTCCATAAATCCATGGAATCTGTAACTCCGTCGATCTTGAAAAAGCTCATGATCACTGTTCTGATGATCGGATACAGAAAGATTCCCAGAAACAGCAGAACTGCCGGAGTCAGAAATACAACGATCATCGTTTTATTCTTCTTCAAATAAATACCTCCTTTGTAAGTTATACCATATCTACGGATTGCTACGCTTCGCTCCCGCAATCCTCCAGCCATTCGGAATCCGCTGATTTACTTCGTAAATCGCTACTTCCTCATGTCTGGCGGTTTCCAAGTCTAAAAGTCTTATCGTGCAAGCACGAACGACTTTTTGCCTTTGAAACCTGGATATTCAAAAAGACAGATGGCGGCAGCGTAGATACGATGCCACCATCTCTATAAATCCTTTATTTATTTCGCTGCGTCCTGCATAGTGGAAACAAATTCATCTGCTGTAATGGAACCTGCCATTAATTTGATAAAGTTTTCTTTGATAACCGGAGTCATATCTACGTTGGATTCTACACCGCATGCCCATGTGAAACGGTTTGTGCTCTGCTCAATAACAGGTTTTGCACACTCAACCATTGCCGGCCATTCTGTGTTTGTTGTATCAGCCGGGATACCTACAGTTTCATCTGCAAGTTTCTGGTCGTATTCACCTTTTGTAAGGAATGTGATCAGATCAAATGCTTCTTTTGCAAGTTTTGTATCTTTGTTAATACCAAATACCTGTGCGCCAAAGTTGTTTGTTTCGATTCCGTTTGCTCCGTCTGTAAGTGCCGGATATGCGAAGCATCCCCAGTGGAAGTCAGGACCTGCCATCTCTTTTACTTCGTTTGGTAACCAGGAGCCATTCAGATACATTGCAGCTGTTCCAAGTGCAAGCTCTGTGTTCTGACCTGCAGGCCATACGTTGGAACCAACCATTTCTGAATAATATCCGTTAGATGCAAGTTCTTCGATATCCTGTGCCATCTGAAGAACTGCAGGATCATCCCATTCACCTTCAGTTACGATCTCTTTTACTTTATCTTCGCCAACCAGTCTTGCAAGATGATATCCGATCACACATGTTGCATAGGCATCATCCATAGTCATTGGTGTGATTCCTGCATCTTTTAATTTCTGGCATACATCTTTGAATTCATCCCATGTCTTCGGTTCTTCTGTGATTCCTGCCTGCTCAAACAAATCTTTGTTATAGAAGAAAGCAAATACGTTTGGCTGATATGGAATTGTTTTTAGTGTACCGCCGCCAGCATCACGGCATGCTGCCATCAGACCTGCATTTGCAGTTGCTTCATAGTCATTGTCTTTCGCAAGGTCTTCCAGATCCAGAAGATATTTACCGTACATTCCGTTTACACGGTCGATATCTTCATCAAAAATATCAATCTGCGTGCCGCCGTCCAGTGCAGGCTGAAGTGCTTCACGGTTTCCGGTACGTCCCTTGAACTGAAGGTCTACCTTAACTCCTGTCTGCTCTGTATAAGCATCAACTGCTTCCTGAATCACCTGTCCCTGTGGCTCTGTAGCTTCCCACATTGACCAGTAAACTAATGTGTCATCTGCTGCCTGAACAGTGAAAGCCGGTGCTGCAAGTGAACCAACCATAACCGCACATAATGTTGCACTAAGCATCTTTTTCTTCATACCCATAACCTTTTTTCCTCCTTGGTCAGTTTTGACATTTTGTCTTCTTTTTTCTCTCTTTTCGCTCTTTTGTTGAATTTCAACAATTATTTCTTTTGGTAGTTTTTATTTTATCATTTTTGCACAAATAGTATTTGCACAAACGTCCATTTCTTTTGTACAAAAATTCATTTTCAACTGGTTTTTCATCTGTTTTTGTTGTATACTTGTACACAACAACCATATTGCAGTTTTCGGACAGGCTAAGGGAGGTGGCAGTAATGGCTTTTGAGAGTATGTATCTGGAAGAAGATATTCATATTGACCGGATTTATACAATCCACTATTTTGAATACAAAAGTGATTTTCACTTTGCAGGAGAACGCCATAATTTCTGGGAATTTCAATGTGTAGATAAGGGAAAGGCAGAAATAGAGACAGATAACGGTATCTACCATCTGACAAGCGGACAGCTCATCTTTCACAAACCAAATGAATTTCATAACCTTATTGCCATAGGAAATACCGCACCTAATATTGTGGTAGTTTCTTTTGAATGCGATTCTCCATGTATGAAATTCTTTGAGAAAAAATTGCTGAAACTTTCTGATTCTGAGAGAAATCTCATGGGAATGCTGATTGCCGAGGCACGCCGCTGTATCAAAACCCCTCTGGATGATCCTTATACAGAAAAGATGGAAAAGAAAGAAGATTTTTTGTTTGGTTCTCAGCAGCTTATCCGTATTTACCTTGAGCAGATGCTGATCTACATGATCCGGAGAAATTCTTCTCCTCCCATGACTGTACCTGTCAGCCAATTTGTGAATCTGAAAAATAATTCCGCTGTCTATAAGCGTGTCATTGCTTATATGGAAGACCATATCCGGGAAAATATTACACTCTGCGATCTGTGCCATGACAATATGATCGGACGCTCCCAGCTTCAGAAAATATTTCAGGAACAACATCAGTGTGGCGCTATGGATTTCTTTTCCCGGTTAAAGATCGCCTATGCCAGACAACTGATCCGCGAGAACCAGATGAACTTCACACAGATTTCGGAATTTCTGGGATACTCTTCCATCCATTACTTTTCCAGACAGTTTAAAAAAATTTCCGGAATGACACCCACAGAATATATCACATCAATAAAGGCGCTCTCAGAACGAGAGCGCCAGTAATACCAGACCAATATTTTCATAATGTTGAACAGCCTTTTTCTTATTTCATATTGCTGAGATTCTCTATAAATTCATCCGATGTTTCTTCTAATCTTGTAAGCTTCAGAAGTTCGCTTTGTATCTGTTCTTTATAATCCGGATCTGCCTCCAGACCTGCAGCCCACATGTACGGCTTTGACATCTCTTTCATATACGGTACTGCATCTGCCAGCACTTCCGGCCATTGTGTATTGTCCGTATCTGCCGGGATGGAATTAACCGCATCTGTCATTTTCATATCTGTTTCCCCGGTACAGATGGAATATGCAAAGTCAAAAGCTTCCTGCTTCATCTGCGAATCCTTTGTGACTCCAAATCCCTGAGCTCCCACCATAACACCTTCTGTGCCGTCTGTTCCGGCCTTTACTGCAGGCCATGGAAAAAATCCCCAGGAATCATCAGATTCTGTAGCTTCTGTCACTTCATTCGGAACCCAGGAGCCTTGCAGCACCATGACTGCCTCGCCATCTCCCACTTCATCCTGACCTTCCGGATGCTGTGCCGGTGCACTCTGACTCATATATCCCGCAAAAAACAAAATTCTGATATCATCTGCCGCCTCTTTTGCCTGTGGAATCTGTGACCAGGTACAGTTACGGATCAGCTGCTGCACTTTCTCCTGTCCAAGATATCTGGCAAGCTGATATCCATACAGAAGATTCACATACTCTTCATCGCAGGTCATGGCACTAAGGCCACTGTCACTGTTTTTAATCTTACGGCATACTCTGATTAGTTTCTCCCAGGTATCCGGGATATCCTGTTCTGTAAGTCCAGCCTCTTCCCATAAATCCTTATTATACCAGACGCCTGTGATATAAGGCTGATACGGCATTGCAAGAAGTTCTCCATTTCCCCAGTTCTTCACCTGTTCCAACAGTACCGGCATAATATGCTTCTCATAATCCACAGTATCTGCCATTCCTTTTAATTCTGCCAGATAATCCCTGTGTTCCTGAGCCATCCTCTGATAATCATCATCAAAAAGGTCAATCTGTTCTCCGGCATCCAGGGCAGGTTCTATCAGAGACCGGATTCCTCTGCCCTTCCACTGAATCTCTACAGAAATACCTGTTGCTTCTTCATAAGCTTCTGCTGCTTCTCTGATCACATCTGCCTGTGGTTCATCTTCTTCCCACATGGACCAGTATACAATACTCTGTTCCGGAATTTCTGTGATTTCATCTGATGCTGATACAGTAACCGCTCCTGTTGCGAACAGCATTGACAAACAGCTCATACCCGCTGCAATGCTTCTCCATTTTTCCATACTGAAAATACCCTCCATTGTACCTGCTTTTACATGGATAACTGTCTGATTTTATTTTCTCCAATAATCACTTGTCTGTCAATCCCCAAAATTTATACATTTCTAACAACCATGTCGGATACTGTCCACTCTCTTTTCAACACCAGACAAAATCATCCGCTTCACTACACCGAATAACTGCTTCACAGGAGCTTTACTTAGTTTGATCAAACAGGATTTCCATCTTCGTTCCCTTACCCGGCTCACTGTCCAGAAGAATCTTCGCATGATGCAAAACTGCGCCATGTTTTACAATAGAAAGCCCCAGGCCTGTACCTCCGGTTTCACGTGAATGGCTCTTGTCCACTCTGTAAAAACGCTCGAAGATTCTCTGCTGTTCGCTCTCCGGAATTCCTATTCCGTTATCTTCCACACGAAAATACGGTTTCCCATTGAGTTTTCCCACAAAAACCTTTACATCTCCACCATCCGGGGTATAGCGGATAGCATTATCTGTAATATTGTAGAACATTTCATATAATACATGGCGTACTCCCTGCATCTGTGCAGGTCCGCCTGTATATTCCAGATTAATCTTTTTCTTTGCTGCCCTGTTCTGCAGATTGTTGATCACATCTTCCCCAAGCTCTCCGATGTCAACCTGTTCAAACATAGTTTCTCCGTTCTTCTCATCCAGTCTGGAAAGCTGAATGATATCTGCAACCAGATTTGATAAACGCTCGGACTCATGAAAAATCCTGCCGGAAAAATCCTGCATCTTGTCCGGCGGTACCATTCCATTCATCATAAGCTCCGCATATCCGGAGATTGACATAAGAGGAGTTTTCAATTCATGGGAAACATTTGCCGTAAACTCTTTTCTTGCACTCTCTGCATTCTTAAGATCTTCCAGCTGTTTCTGAATCTGTCTGTTCTGCTGATCCAGACGAAAAAGCAATGGCCTTAATTCTTCGTAGCATACATGCTCCAGAGGATGTTCCAGATCAATCCGGTTGATAGGCTCTATCAGCTTTCTGGTCTGTTTCTGCACAAGAAAAAGTTCAATTACAAGGATCACGCATACCAGTCCGCCAAGCAGAAGAAAGCTAGTTAACATTGTTACCAGAAGACTGTCTGTAGTCCTGGCTACTCGCAGAACCTGATCATCCTTTAATTTTACAGCATAGTAAAACGTCTGTTTTGATAAGGTGTCTGAATAGCGTACCATTTCACCGGATCCCTGCTTCTCAGCTTCAATAAATTCCGGTCTGTTACTGTGATTTTCCATTTCTTCCGGATTCTCAATACTGTCAAACAACACCTGACCATCTTTTCCCAGAAGAGTGATCCTGCTGCTGGTGGCGTCTCCGATCCTGTCTGAGAGAAAAATGTCTCCGTCTTCTTCCAGACCTGTTTTAATATATGCGGCTTCATCTCTGACACCCTGTTTCATATAAATATCATATCTGTTATACATGACAGTTCCTGCTGCCAGGAATGTAAGTATTACGGATAAAATAATAAGTAAACTGGTGTGCCTGAATATTTTATGCTTCATTTTTCCACTCCTGTTTTCGTCGGTTTTATCTGTTATGCGCCGATCCTGTATCCTACACCCCGGACCGTTTCGATCAGATTTCCTGCCTCTCCAAGTTTCTGGCGCAGGGTTCTCACATGGACATCCACAGTTCTGGTTTCACCGTCAAAGTCATATCCCCATACATGGCAGAGAATCTGATTTCTTGTCATAACAAGTCCTTTATTCTCCAGCAGATACTGAAGAAGTTCAAATTCTTTTCGGGTAAGATCGACCTTCTCTTCCCGGTAACGCACCTCATGACGTCCTACATTCAGATAAAGCTCGTCGTAATGCAGTTCCTTGTCTTCATTCTGACGGGCACTTCGTCTGAGAACTGCTTTTACTCTGGCAACAAATTCCATCATACCGAAAGGCTTGGTAATGTAATCATCCGCTCCGCCTTCCAGACCTTTTACTTTGTCAAATTCCGCTTCTTTTGCAGTAACCATAATTACCGGCACATCCTTTACAGATGGCATACTTTTCAGCTGTTCCAGAATGGTATAGCCATCATCTCCCGGAAGCATGATATCCAGCAGGATCAGCTCCGGTATCTCTTCTTTCAACGCTTTCATCAGTTCATTGCCATTTCCAAACCCCCTGGCTTTAAATCCTGTTGTTTCCAGTGTATAAATAAGAAGCTCCCTGATATTCCGCTCATCTTCTACACAATAGATCATTCTGCTTTGCCTCCCCTTTATTTATCACCTGCTTTGTCGTCACAAGTGTATTTCTTTTTTCAGTATACTTATTTTTTTATCCCTGTACAAGTAAATATCCGGCATCTGCTTCATTTCTTTAAAGCAAAAATCCGGCCATTTTCTCTGAAATATCTCTCTCAGATACTTCAGAGTGCCCGGATTTCCTGATCATGCGGATAACATCATCTGTTACTGTTCACTTCGTTCTCAGTAACGTTGCCAAAATTCATTCCAAATTGCCTGCGGCAATGGAATTTTGTCATCTACCTGTTTATTATTATGAAAGCTGATATTTGATTCGTGCGTCTTCCAGTTCATGATAAAATGTTTCGTCCGGATGGCTCTTGACGATATTCAGATGACTGTGAGTATCATACAGATCTTCATTCACCTGCGTCACACAGACTCCAATATTGGAACAATGGTCTGCCACACGTTCCAGACAGGTTGTAATGTCCGAAAGGATAAATCCCATCTCTATTGTACATTCACCGTTTCTCAGTCTCTGTACATGACGACGTTTTACTTCTTTGGAAAGTTCATCAATCACTTCTTCCAGTGGTTCAATTTTCTCCGCAAGCTTCATATCCTGTTTGTCAAAAACTTCATATGCCGTATTTACGATATCTTCTACTGCCTGTCCCAGCACTTCCAGATCTTTCTTTGCATTTTCGGAAAATTTCAGTCCTTTTTCATAAAGCTCCTGTGCTGATTCCATAATATTTACAGCATGGTCGGAAATACGTTCAAAATCCCCGATACAGTGAAGCATAATGGAAAGGCTGTGACTGTCTGCTTCTGAGATATCTTTGTGGCTCAGCTTCACCAGATAAGTTCCCAGTTCATCTTCATAGCGATCAACCTTGGATTCCATGTTTTCCACACGTTCTACGCCTTCTTCACTGTATTTATCCACCAGACTCAGTGCTGTAAACAGTGCATTGTGGGATTCTTCTGCCATTTTTCTTGCTGCATTGCGGCTCTGCTCTACTGCAAATGCCGGTTTCTCCAGGAAACGAGGCTCCAGGATCATAAACTCTCTGTCCTCTGCTGAAACAACAACGTCCTCTTTTTTGTCCCGGATTGTAAGACAGGCAAGTTTCTCCAGTCCCTTTGCAAAAGGAAGGAGAATGATCGTTGCAGTAACATTAAATACACTGTGGATAACAGCAATTCCTGCCGGTGTTGCTGCCTGATGGAAGAAAGAAAATCCAACAACTGCATTTATAAGATAGAATACAGTCATAAAGATAACCGTACCAATCAGGTTGAAATACAGATGTACTGCTGCTGCACGTTTTGCATTCTTCTTGGCTCCGATTGCAGAAAGGATTGCAGTAATACAGGTTCCGATGTTCTGTCCCATAATGATCGGGATTGCTGCACTGAACGGTACTGCACCTGTAAGACACAGGGCCTGCAGGATACCTACGGATGCAGAAGATGACTGGATCACTGCAGTAAGAAGTGCACCTGCTATAACACCTAACAACGGATTTGAGAATTTAAGTAACAGGTTTGTAAATTCCGGCACTTCTGCAAGGGGTTTTACAGCAGAACTCATCATATCCATACCGTACATCAGGATTGCAAAACCAATAAAAATACTTCCGATATCTTTCTTCTTTGAATCATTGATAAACAAAATAAAAATCACACCAATGATCGCAAGCACAGGGGAAAATGATGTTGGTTTAAACATCTGAATGATAAAATTATCACTCTGTATTCCTGTCAGGCTTAAGATCCAGGAGGTGATCGTAGTACCGATATTGGCACCCATGATCACTCCTACTGCCTGTGATAATTTCATGATCCCTGAATTTACAAAACCTACTACCATAACAGTCGTAGCTGAAGATGACTGGATCACTGCTGTTACTCCTGCTCCCAAAAGCACTGCTTTTATCGGATTTGAAGTAAGATTTTCAAGAATCTTCTCCAGCTTTCCGCCGGAAACCTTCGCAAGGCCATCTCCCATTGCATTCATACCATACAAAAATAATGCAAGGCCTCCGATCAATGTTAATATACTGAATAAATCCATGATTATTCTCCTTTTCCCTTTTCATAAGTATATGGTTATTTAACTTGTTTCCCATCATAACCATGCTTTGTAAAATCATCCCCATGAGAATGTTAAATCCATGTAAAATTTCCAGTCATCATATTCATTCTGTGTAAGGTTCCCATAAATCCATCCGTATTTTTGATATAAAAATAAAAAGAACCATTGCAGGAGATATGACACTAACCGGTGTTCATCTCTTACAATAGTTCTTTTATCAATCCGGATCCTATATTTCGACAGTATTATTATCAGAATCCGCGGATTTCTTCATCCTCGGAACCAGTCTTATCAATAGAACGGATTTCCAGGAAATAACTGTAGTTATCATTTACCTTTACTTCCACTCTGTCTCCAACCTTGTGACCTTTCAGAGCCATACCAATGGGAGATTCAATGCTGATGCGGTTTTCCATGGAGTTTCCTCTTATGGAAGTAACCAGTTTGTATTTCTCAATCTCATCGTCTTCCTCGAAATATACCTCTACAATATCATCCATTCCAACTTCATCGTCTTTGGAATCATCAGAAACAATGGTTGCTGTTTTCAGCATATTCTCAAGGTAGCGGATACGGCTTTCATTCTGATTCTTATGCTTCTTGGCCGCATAATACTCAAAATTCTCACTCAGGTCTCCCTGGGCTCTTGCTTCTTTTACAGCTTCGATTGCCTCTTTTCGTACAACCAGCTTGCGATGGTCAATCTCCTGCTGGATTTTCTCAACATCCTTCTGTGTAAGCTTTTCTTTCATGACTACATCTCCCTTTTACTATTTTCCAAGTCGTTTCTCTTTCATATATTGTGCCATTTCATCAGAAATATTGTCGATCAGATAATTTTTACTGCTCTGACGTTTCTCATGCCATTGCTGGCGGATCTGATTTTCTGTAGCTTTTATTTCATCCCGAAGACCTCTGGCAGACATACGGTGGGCACCCTGTCCCATGATGATGATCTGCTCCAGTCCATCGGATGTTGCTACCGTTACCTGATTTTCCCGGCCAATCTTATGGACCGTTTTCTCAATGTACTGATCCGCTGTCTCAGCTTCTTTGGTGTAGACTACATGAATGTTATGATAGGTGATCACTTCCTCTGCATGGCCCTCTATCTTGTAAGCATCAAATACAAGAATTAACGTACATTTCTTAAAGCCCTGATAGTTGCTCAGAATATCCATCAGTTTTGTCTGAGCTGCATGGAGGTTTGCATCTGCCAGCTCTTTTAAATCTTCCCAGGCATAGATGATGTTATAGCCATCTACAAGGAGATATTCTTTTTCTTTCTTCTTAGCAGAAGAACTGTTGCGGTAATAGCTGCCGCTGTCAGATTTTGCAGAAAATGTTCTCTTAAACTGTGGTTCTTTGTAACGCTTGACCGGTCCGAATGTGCGCTCAAAAATTGCTTTCAGTTCTTCTTCATCCTCATAGCTTCCTACACCGGCATTCCTGGGTGGACGATAACCTGAATCTGTCTGATTGTTACTATTCCTGTTTCCTGCTATACTTTCTTCACTATCCGGTATGGTATTCCCCAGTTCAGACTCGTCAATCCCTTCTAAGTGCATATAATCCTCTACTTCATACCATGGCACCACAAATCCTGCTCCATGAGCACAGAATACAGAACCCGTGGGATTGTCCAAGTCACGTTCGGAATCATATCCAATCTCCTCTACAATTTCATCCTGATTCTGACATGGGGCATAGCCCTTCAATGAACAGAATAATCTGCCCCGTCCCTTTGTATAGGAGGTTACCTGTGTCTGATAATCTCGCATCATTGATACAGGTGCACTGCCTTTCAGAACCATCATATCATCCTCATCTGCTTCCGGCTGCTGGAAAGTTCCATTCATTTTCTGAATGTCAGTCATGGCACGCCCGATCATATCTCCCGGAATCTCAAGTCTGAACTCATAATATGGCTCAAGCAGAACGCTTTTTGCTTTCTTTAATCCCTGACGCACAGCCCGGTACGTTGCCTGCCGGAAATCGCCGCCCTCTGTGTGTTTCAGATGGGCTCGCCCTGTGATCAGCGTAATCTGCATATCCGTAATCGGAGAACCGGTCAGTACTCCCGGGTGCTCCCTTTCTTCCAGATGAGTCAGGATCAGTCGCTGCCAGTTACGGTCCAACACATCCTCACTGCATGCAGTAAAAAACTGCAGTCCGCTTCCCGGCTCTCCCGGTTCCAGAAGCAAGTGTACTTCTGCATAATGACGCAGCGGCTCAAAATGACCTACACCTTCTACCGGCTCTGCGATTGTTTCTTTATATACGATATTTCCTGTGCCAAACTCTACTGCCACATGAAAACGCTCCCAGATCAGATGCTTTAATATCTCAATCTGAACCTCACCCATCAGCATGGCATGGATTTCTCCAAGCTGTTCATTCCATACAATGTGAAGCTCCGGTTCCTCCTCTTCCAGCTCTTTGAGTTTCTTAAGCATCTGGTGAACATCACAGTCCTCGGGAAGCAGAATCCTGTAATTTAATACAGGTTCCAGAACCGGCATCTCGGATTCCCGTTCAATCCCAAAACCCTGTCCCGGATGTGTCCGGGAAAGACCGGTTACTGCACAGATGGTTCCTGCAGGAGCCTCCTTTGCAAGCTCAAATTTCACACCGGAATAGATACGGATCTGATCCGCTTTCTCTGTATCTGTGAGAAGTTCCTTTACCTTCAGGTTTCCTCCGGTGATTTTCATATAGCTTAAACGGTTGCCCTGATCGTCTCTGGCAATCTTGAATACTTTTGCACCAAACTCTGAAAGATATACCGGTGTCTCACAGTATTTTTCCAGCCCATGGAGAAATTCTTCTACACCTGTCATTTTCAGCGCAGAGCCGAAGAAACATGGGAAAAGTTTTCGCTCTTTGATTACTTTTCGGATATCTGATGTTGATATTTCCTCTGTTTCCAGGTATTTTTCAAGCAGTTCCTCATCGCAGACGGAAATATCTTCCAGAAACTGAGACTGCAGATCTGATATTTCATCTTCTGCTTTCTCTGCTGTTTCGTCAGTACTATTTTCTATTCCACTTGTGTTTTCCCAGGTGAAATCAGCGCAATTATCACTTAATCGCTTCTTTAATTCTGCCAGAAGTTTCTCTTTATCAGTTCCGTCCTGATCCATTTTATTGATAAACAGGAACGTCGGAATCTGGTATCTTGCCAGAAGTCTCCATAAGGTCATAGTATGCCCCTGCACACCATCCGCTCCATTTATCACAAGAATCGCATAATCCAGAACCTGCAGTGTCCTCTCCATTTCCGCCGAGAAATCCACATGCCCCGGCGTATCTAGCAGAGTTATCCCCCTGTTTCCCAATTCAAACTCCGCCTGCTTGGAAAAAATCGTAATTCCACGCTCCCGCTCCAGGTTATAGGTGTCAAGATACGCATCCTTATGATCCACACGCCCCAGCTTACGGATTTTTCCCGTTAAATATAAAATCCCCTCCGACAACGTAGTCTTACCTGCATCTACGTGGGCAAGGATACCAACGACAAGTTTCTCCATAGTATATTTAAAAGCTCCTTTTTCTTTATAAATTGATGTATACGTATTGGCTTAAATAAAATTAATCATTTGTATCAATTAAATAACTATTTTAACATAAGAATCTATATAATTCCAATATGGTTCTACTTTAATGGGATTTCTTTAACCGTTTCCATAAGTGCATCAATCTTTACATTCCAATATGGTTCTACTTTAATTCGTAGTCTTTCGCCGCCAGAGATCGTGGAGAATACAGCTTTACATTCCAATATGGTTCTACTTTAATCCATAGCTGTCAGTTCCGCATATTTTTTATGCTTATTTGCTCATTTTTGTCGACTTCACTATATCTGTTCTATTTTCCCATTCATTTTATCATGTTTTTCATCAAAAAACCACTCATTCCCTTTGTTTACATACCATTGTCGACCTCTTCGCATTTTTATTTTATCGAACATCGACAGAATTTTTCATTATTAATCTACATCATCTGCAAATTCAATTCTATAATATCCCATTTCATCATATCGACATTGCATATGCAATAGTTTTTATTATTAAGTATAATTTTATAATACTTGGTTTATATTTGTTTTTTATTTCTTGCACTTGTTTACTGATTTGTTATATACTTTAATTGTATCTGTTGTTCCACATTGGAATGTAAAAAGTATTATAAATTTTTACAGAATTAATAGTTGTTCCACATTGGAATTTCTCATTGCCAAAATTAAACAGGTATCTATCTCTTCAACTGGAATCATTGGAGTAACAGAAAAGAGCGCGCATAGCAAATGCACGCTCTTTTCTGTTACTCCACCTTTATATCCATTTTTTCATTTGCCCATCCTCTGATAGTTTCTTCACTTTCGCAAAGAATCCTGGCTACCTTTTCAATTGAATCTCCCTCTTTAAAAAGGGAATTTGCAATTTTACGCTTTTCCTCTTCTCGCCCAATCTTTATCCCATCATTTTTTCCAGCTTCATACTCAGCTTTCCTGAGTTTCCTTTTTTCCTCTTCCTCATTGTATTCAAATATACTCATAGCGACTACCTCCGCTCGATTCTTTTGCAGAAATTCTTTGAGAATTCCCTCCTGAATGCTTTCGCTCACTGCACGTTCTACTGCCGTATTCAGTTCCATTTCATTAGAATATCTGCGTACTTTGTCAACATACTGAGCATATTCTCTTAGTGTCCGGCATTCTTCCATCAGTTTTTTATTATGCCCTACATTGATATTTAATGTGATGACCTTTAGTTCAAGATTTGGTTCTCCTGACATATTTTCATACGATTCTGACAGATAATCTACCCACCTATCTTCTTTTTTCTCTGTTCCATTATAAAATACGATAAAATTCGGTGTGGGTATTCTCAGTCTTGTTGAGGTATACAAGGACTTCCAATCCACCATTTTCTGATATTCGCTGGAAATGTAGAATAAGTCTCTCAAAGGCATGTTCGGGTTATACGTAGACTGATGTTCATACAGAAACAAATTCGTATTTATAATAAACGCCAGATCATTCTTCATTCCCATATAGATTGCGTTCTCAAGTGTCACAATCTCTAATTGAGCTGCATCTGTATAGGAAGTTCCATTGATTGCATTATACAGCGACAACAGATTCTTTCTGTCTGAAAACAGCATACGGAAGACTGTATCTTTGTACTTACGGTTTGCAGTTGCTGTGTTGCCTTTCAATCGGTTTCTTTTCACAATAATTTTTTTGTTCTTTCTTTTTGCCATTGGCAATACCTCCTGTTTTCCGCAGGAGTCAAAGAACATTTTGTGCTATTCTTATCACTTCTCAGCTCCTGCTTTTCATAATTAACTGGAATTAAAAGCATGGATTTCTGAATTGAGATTAGAATAATCAGACGGCAAAAATGCCTTGAAATATAAGAGAAATATGCTTTATACTTATGTTAGCATTACTTACTCTTATTTTCAAGGCATTTTATATTCTTTTTATTTTATAAATTGTATGGAAGTTACTGTTCACACGCCACTGTCCCGCGAGGTGTTTTGGCATGAATATGCCAAAATCCCGAGACATACAAGCCAAAATTCCATTGCCGCAGGCAATCTGGAATGAATTTTGGCTACGTTACTGTGAACGAAGTGAACAGTAACGTATGGAAACTTTTTTATTCCTTATGTGTCCCTCTGACTACTTTGATTCCACGTTCTTCTATCATATTGCAAATCTGTGTCATCCTTGGACATTCATGCTTTCCATCCGGGAGACGACAGACACCAACGTGGATGGTACTGATTTTTTCACTGACCAGTCTGTCTATCTTTTCCAGGATTCCTTTGTCTTCTATGGGTTCTATCGGGTTGGCGCCTTTGCATCCGTTACAGGTCATCATTGCTGCCAGACAGGTATCTTCCGGATAATCCTGAAAGAAATCAGTTCTGTTCTGAAATGCTGCCAGGCATCCAACTCTGGCGCATACATTATTAGAATGAATACACGTCAAAATTCCTATTTTATTCATCTTTTTTCTCCATATATAGCAGGCCAGAGTCAAAAATTTTCCTGACTCTGGCCTGTCAATACTCAAACATTCGAAATCCTCTGATTTACTACGTAAATTGCTACTTTCTCATGTTTGACGAGTCCCAAGCTCCAAAGTCTTATCGTGCAAGCACGAACGACTTTCTGACCTTTTGACCCTGATATCATATTATAAAAATAAAATATGCATCTTCCCGCGGCTGTCATTTACCACTTCCGAATCTACCTGGTAAATCCTTTTGATCAGCTCCGGAGTGAGTACTTCCTGTGGAGTTCCATATCCTTCCAGCACACCATCTTTCAATACATAAATCTTATCGCAGTATGCCGCCGCAATATTCAGGTCATGGATAGCTGATATTACAGTTACGTTAAGTTTCTTTACCAGTTCCATCAGCATGATCTGATGTGTGATATCCAGATGGTTAGTCGGCTCATCAAGGATCAGTGCAGGTGTCTGCTGTGCAAGTGCTCTTGCCAGAATAACCCTCTGCTGCTCTCCACCTGACAGTGTAGAAAATGTGCGATCCGCAAATGCATCCATCTGTACCGTTTTCAGTGCTTCTTCAACAATCCGGTAATCTTTTGCATTATCCCGTTCCAATGCTTTCTTATGAGGTGCACGTCCCATCAACACGACTTCCCGTACGGTAAAATCAAAGTTGTAGTAATTGTGCTGTGCCACAACTGCCATTTTTCTGGCGGAGCTTTTTACGCTCATGGAATGGAGTTCTTCGCCGTCCAGATAAACGGCACCTGCATCTGGCTTCAGGATACGGTAGATGCATTTTAATAATGTAGATTTTCCGCTTCCGTTTGGTCCGATGATCCCTACCAGTTCCTTATCCTTTGACTCTATGGAAATTCCCTTCAGTATCTGTCTGGCGTGAAATCCAACCTGAATATCTTCTGTAGTGATTTTCATTACTTACTACCTCCAAATCCATAGGATTTCCGCACAAGCAGATAAATAAAGCATGGAGCACCGATAATGGATACCAGCACACCGATCGGCATCTCAGAATTCTTCAGGATCACACGACATGCCACATCACACCAGATCAGGAATGATGCACCAAGCAGTGCACTTAATGGCAGTAATCTTCTGTGGTCTGTTCCAAACAGGATTCTGATCACATGAGGGATCACAAGTCCTACAAAGCCGATCACACCCGCACAATATACTGCAAACCCAATCATTACAGAAGCAACGATCAGATAAAAAGTTCTCAGCCTGTGCAAATCAGTTCCCAGTGTGATCGATACATCATCTCCTAACAGCATCAGATTCAGATTACGATATTGCGTCCAGAAAATAATTACACAGATCAATGTAACAGGAAGCATTACACCTACTCTGCTCCAGCTTGCGCCTGCAAGGCTTCCCATCGACCACTTCATTACTTCTGTTGCTGCATTTTTGTCATTGGTGATATAGATAACAAAATTGGAAAAAGCAGAACATACCGCACTGACAGCCATTCCGGCAAGGATCAGTTTGGCAGAAGTAGCTTTTCCGCCCATGTTTGCAATGGCAATTACTGCAAAAGAAGTGACCATTGCACCAATAAATGCAGGAACACCAACTGAGTTTCCACCGAGAAATCCACCAACTCCAAGCATGATCGCCAGTGTTGCACCAAGGGATGCACCGGATGAAATACCAAGTACATACGGATCTGCCAGTGGGTTCTGGACAATCGCCTGCATAACTACGCCACAGACGGAAAGAGCCATTCCAACTGCCAGAGCCAGCAGGACTCTGGGCAGCCGGATCAGCCACACAACATCGTGAACTGCGCCTTCTGCATAGGCGGACAGGCTTTTGATATGAAACAATTTATATGCAATGACACTGTAAACATCTTTCAGTGACAGATCTGCATTTCCAAAAGTGATTGCTGCAAGAATGGAAAAAATCAGAAATGCCGCAAGCCCGATAAGAACTGCCACATACATGGATGTCCTGAGCACACTGCCTTTTTTTGTCTGTGAAACCTGTTCTTTCACTGTTATGTCCTCAATCAGTCAAGATTCACATCCGGATATAATCCTTTTGCGAAAGTTTCAATACCATCCTGTGTACGTGTTGCACTTGCGTACATTTCACTGAGCATGATCGGATAAACACGACCGTTCTTTACAGCGTCAAGGCTCTGAAGTGCTTCGTCATCCTTGATAACGGCAAGCTGGCTTTCTTTTACAGTTTCCGGATCATCACCTGCATATGGCATGTATACAACAAAAATCACATCAGGGTTTGCTGCAATGATATCTTCTTTTCCTGCTGTAGAAGCATCCGGGTTTGCCAGAGTCGCACCCAGTTGTGTTACCATATCTCCACCAAGGCTCTTTGCACCATAGTTTGTGATATCTTCTCCAAGAGGTTCCAGAACCATTACGCTTGGTTTCTCTTCTACATCTGCTGTTGCTGTAAGAGTTTTATCGATCACTGCCTTTGCATCATCTACGATTGCCTGTGCTTTGTCCTGTACATCAAAAATCTTTCCAAGATTTAAGATGTCTGTAAATTCATTTTCCAGAGTTCTGTCTCCGTCAGGGCGTGTGTTTGTGTTGTAATAAGTGTTGCAGCCTTTGTCGATCCAGTCTGTTACATTTCCGAGATTTTTATCAGAAAACAGGGAGCTCCAGGATAAGATCATGTCTGGCTCCAACATCGTTACAGTCTCAAGGGATGGGGTAAATTCATCAAGATAATTTGTTTTTGAAAATGCATCTTTAAGTTCATCCGGAACTTCATTGTCAAGACCTGCTGTAGCTACCAGGCGGTCTTCCAGACCAAGTGCAAGCATGGTTTCAATGCTTCCCTGATATACAGCAAGAACTTTCTCCGGTGCCTTTTCATAGGTTGTTTCGATTTCATTTCCATCATAATCATAGGTTGTGATGGTCAGAGGATATTCTGTCTTTGTACCTTCTGCGTCTGCTGTTTTATCTGCATCTGCTGAATCCTGCGCGTCTGCATCTTCCTGTGTATCAGAGTCTGCATCTGCTGCCGGCTGGTTGTCCTCTTTGATTGTCTCAGAGTCTGCTCTCTCTGCTGCAAAAGCTGCCGGAGCTGCGGAGACAGCCATAGCTGCTGCCATCATAATTGCCATGATTCTTGTGGATAAATACCTGTTTTTCATTTGACTTCCTCTCTTTTCGTATATGTTATTTACCTGTTCGTGTAACCGAAAAGATGGGACTTCAGAAAAAGTAAAATAGAAGTGATAAAAATAACGGATACTTTTTACGGAAGCTCCTTCTTTACGCTGTCAGGCAGGTTTCCTGACTCACAGATCACAGAAAGTTCCCATAAAATAAAAACTGATACAACATCCATGCTTCAGCAGTTCATGAATGTTGTATCAGAAATATTTCCAGATACTCTCTGACAGCCGGATTCCGCCTTCTCACATATTTATGCAATGACATATTACAATCCCGCTTTTTTCTGTATACAGTGGCCGCAACCGTTCAGGCATTTCACCTGATTCCCTCTCACATTACCATACACAAAATCTGCATATGATAATGTTCACTTAACAGCTTATTCAATTACGCTGATACAATTTTAGCACACTGCTTTTATAATTACAACCATATTCGAGACACATCAGAATTCTTTCTTCTCCATAAGCCGGACACCAATCCCAAAAGACCCCATATATACAATTACTGTAAACAATACAACTCCAGCCAATACCATTCCCCGGTTAAGTCCATTCAGCCATGCATCGACTGCGTCTGCTGAAAGTCCCATTGTTTTTATCAGAATATAAACTACGGCAAATATAATAGCCCACATGACCATTGCAATATAACGTCCTTTTTCCGCTCCAAAATGTATTACAAGCGGGAGCGATACCGCCAGCATAAGAAGTGCCAGTGGAATGTATATCAGGCTGCCAATGATAGTCTCACTCAGACACCCCTGAAGCTCTGCCACACCTTTACAGATTACTCCCGTTATCGTTGCAATTCCCCACGCTACAGCCGTAAGCCCTGCTCCCAGCAGATATTTTTCCGCCACATACTGTTTTCTGGTAACCGGCAAGGTCATAAGAAACGCAAGACCATTATCAAACTCATCATAACTTATAGTCGTAATGGCAAAAATTGCTGTGACAATCGTAAAATATCCTGTAGCAAAACTGACACTCCCGCTTCCTGCCAGATTCAGGATGACTTCCATTACAACAACCAGGATAAAAAACTGTTTCTGCTGTTTCATCAGTTCTATATCCTTTACAAATAATCCCTTCATACCTGTTCCTCCATCATCACTACCAGATCATCAATCTTTCCATTCTCAATTACAACATCCGGGTAATTTTCCATATAAAATTGTTTCTGGTTTGTCAGACACCTGTATCCATAAGCTTCTTTCCGGATCTTAATAAGGTATTGCTGATCCAGTTTTTCATACTCTTCTTCTGAAACTTTAAGAACTGCATAATCTGACAGCAGTACATCTGTATCCTCATGAAGAATAATTTTTCCGGCATGGATCATATAAAAATCGTCACAAAGACTCTCCAGATCTGATGAAATATGCGAACTGATCAGAATAGAACTGCTTTCATTTTCTTCCATATATTCTCTCAGCATGTTCAGCACCTCATCCCTGGCAATCACATCCAGACCAACTGTGGGCTCATCCAGAATCAGCAGTTCTGCCTTATGACTTAATGCTGCCAGTACTTTAAACTTTGCTTTCATGCCAGTGGAAAATTCTTTGATTTTCTTGTCTGTGGGCAGATTGAATCTTCTGCACTGCTGCAGGAATTTCTCTCTGTCAAAATCCGGATATATGCTTTTCATAATATTGGCCACGCCCGCTGCTGTCAGATACATACTGAAACCTGAATCTGCAAAAACAACTCCCAGTTTCTGCTTATCCTCCGGCCTAAGCTCTTCTGCCTTTTTCCCAAAGACCTCTATCTCTCCGCCATCCGGATGAATCAAGCCGAGCAGAGCTTTAAATGTGGTGGATTTCCCGGAACCATTTCTTCCAATAAGTCCTGTAATCATCCCAGGCTGTACTTCCATAGAACAGTCCAGCGAAAAACCTCTGTAATGTTTCTGCAAATGACTGATTTTCAACATGTCTTAGTCCTCCATGATCATTTCAAAAAGATTTCTGATTTCCTCATCGTTCAGTCCACATCTTCTGCCCTTCATGATTGCCTGCTCCAGATCATGTTCTACTTCTTTGAGCTGTTCTTCCCTCATCAGGTTTTTATTTGTGGCTGCAACGTAGGTTCCTTTTCCATGAACAGTGACGGTAAATCCCTCTTCTTCCAGATTGTCGTAGGCTTTCTTCACAGTCAGGGCACTGATCTTCAGCTCCTTTGACAGACTGCGTACTGAAGGTAATACAGTGTCAGGCTGTAACTCTCCTCTGATAATTGCAGACTTAATCTGGTCTATGATCTGTTCATAAATAGGTACCATGGATGAATTATTGATTATTATATGCATATGTTTCTCCTCCATCTGCAAACAGTATATAACAGCACATAACTGTTGTCAACTGTTTTATACTGTTATACATCGTATTTATTCACTTATAATCAAAAATGGATATTCAACCTTATTTCCGGCAATCTTTCACAATCGCCTTCTCATAAAATTGAATATCCATATAACCTTAATCTAACTCTGTTTTTTCGAATTAACTTTTAGTGGAAGTCTTATGGTTACAACTGTGCCTTCTTCCAGCTGTGAGCTTATGGTAACCCCATATTTCTCTCCATAAATCATACGAATCCTTTTATTTGTATTTCTGACGCCTATACTCTTTCGCTCTTTATTCAGAACCTCTTTCAAATCTTCCTCACAGATTCCACATCCATTATCCTCTACATAAAAAAGAATATCATTTTCTTCTTCCTCTGCTGAAATCCAGATCTTCCCGGAATCCTGATAATTTTTAAATCCATGCACAATGGCATTCTCTACAAACGGCTGCAGAAATAACTTTGGAACTTCCAGACTTCTTAAATACTCCGGTATATCCATACTCACTTCAAATTGATCCTGATATCTTTTCTGCATAATTCCAATATACCGTTTAAGCCAGTCCAGATCCTCCCACAGCGGAACCAGAACATCACCATTCTGGCTGGTATACTGAAGCATTCTCGACAGATCCAAAAGCATTTTGCTGGCATTTTCCTGTTCTCCTTTAAGGCATACCCAGTTAATGATATTCAGCGAATTATAGAGAAAATGGGGATTCATCTGTATATTTAACGACATGATCTCCGTGTCTCGTTTCTGGATCATCATCTCATATTTCTCATGAACCAACATCTGCAGGTTCTGATTCATTTCATTCAGTTTTTTATAAAAAAACGCAAACTCATCCCTGTTGTCATATACAATTCTTGCAGTAAAATTACCCTCTCCTGTTTTCTCTATCATGTGCAGCGGTTTATAAACTTTTTTCCCAATCTTTCTGGAAATAAGAACAGCCGTAGTAACAGATAAAATAATTTCTATAGTTACCAGAATCAATATTGCCCTGGTAAGATCTGTAGCAATATTCTTGCTGAAAACATTAACTGGAATCATGGCAAGTGTATACCATCCCGTCACCATACTTTTGGAATAGGTTACGATATATTCCTGATTATTTGCACCGTAGTATTTTACAGTTCCTTTATTCTCCGTAATTCCCATATCAGCTGCAGTTACATTTCGAAACAGCTTTGATTCATTCTCACCGTAAGGACCAACAACACTGCCATCTTCACTCATGATATAATAAAGAATCTGAGAATTTGCCTTTGTATACTTTTTCAGCATATTATTCAGATTATCCTCTGTAAAATTAACCACCAGATACATTTGATCAGTCTTATTTTCCAGATGTTCAATATGTCCTGATTCTACCCTGCTTAACTGCAGCTTTCTGACAGCCGTAAATACATGCTCATATTCCAGAAAATCTCTCGGCATATCTTCAATTGAAAACATGTCCATATAATTATATGCCGGAATCCACACAAGTTTTCCATTTGCCTCATCTGCTGCTTTCTGTATTTTAGAACCCATAAAGCTATAATTTGGATAATAGTTCTTTTCCTTTTCGCCAAACTGATAATACGGAGTCACAATATGCGTAGAATAAACCGTGTTATTCCACGGCAGATAGTCCAACAAAATTTTTGAAATTTCCTGACTGGCACTTTCAAGCTGCATACTGTCAGACGTATCCAGATTCTGAAATATTTTATAAATTCTCGCATCTACATTTATTTTTAATGAAAATTCCTCAATATAATCCAACTTTTCATCCAGAATATCACTGACATTCTCAGCATTTTGCCACATTTGTTTTTCTGACTGCCTGATCAGTTCCTGTTTTGACAAATGGAAGATAAATAAACCCAAAAGCACAACAGGAATAATGGAAATACAAATAAATGAACTAATCAGCAGAGTTTTAAATTTTGTATATTTTAATTTTTCCATCATCACCCAACTCTTTTGCGAAATTCTTCAGGTGTCATATTATGACGTTTCTTAAATGCCCTGTTAAAATAATTGGGATCCTTATACCCTACTTCCAATGCAATCTTCCTTACCTTATCAGAAGATGTTTTCAAAAGATTCTCTGCTTTCTCCATACGAATATCTGACAGGTATTCAGAAAAGGAAATTCCGAATCTCTGCTTAAATAAAGTACTGAAATACGAAGCATTAAAATGATACAATGCAGCAATCTGCTCCAGGCTGATCTCGTCCTGGTAATGTTCCTCTATATACCGCCTGCTTTCATCCAAAGGATCTGTCTCCTGTGAATCTGCTATTTCCCGGAAAGCGATTATATTTTTTATTAATTCCGCTGACCTTTTTTTCAATTCAGAATACCACTGACTTTCGATCAGACGATTATCCAATGCATTTAATTCTGACAAGTGTTCAGCTTTCAGATAGGGCTCCATATAACGTAAGATTCTGAAAAAAAAGAATACGATTTTTCTTTTAAAAATATCCGGCTGAACACTTTTATGCTCTGACAGAACCTCTGTTATTTTTTCAAAAATTGCTTCGCTTTTTTCCAGATTTCCTTCTTTTATAGAATTCAGAATTGCTTCACTGCCTACAGAATCCTCCTGCTTTTCATCAGACAGATATTTCTCTGCCTGCAAATATCTTTCTTCTTCATAAAAAGAATACTTCATCGCGGCCATAGCCTCTTCATATGCCTTTTTTCCGCAGCTTTCCATATCCGGATACAGAGAGCTGACTGCAAAATAAATTCTGTTTTTCTCAAGTACCAGGATATTTTGAATAAACTCCTCTATCTGAGTGATCTGTTCCTGTTCAATTCTTGATCCTGACAAGGCCAACACAGCCAGCAGATTTTCTGTTCCGTTGACCTGAAATGTAATTGACGATGTATCTATCAGATGTTTTTTTATAAAATACCCTATCTCCCGTTTCATCTCTTCATTAAGAATCAGATGCTGCTTATTGATCCGGATCAACATCAGATAGCCTTCCTGTCTCAGAGGAAACATCTCACTTAAGGGCTCCCATACCTTACGTCGTGTATGGTGGATATACTGATTCAGAAGCCACTCCATATATCCATATGCAGATTCCTTCAATCGTCGTTCCATCTGATCTACTTTTTGTTTTTGAACCTGATCCTGATTTTTTGATTTCTTTATTTTCTTAATGGCACGCTTTAACTCTTCTGCATCTACAGGCTTTAGCAGATAATCACTTGCATGAAACTGTAACGCCTCTCTTGCATAGGAAAAATCTGCATATCCGCTTACAATCACAAATGCAGTTTCTGGATAATCTGTTTTTACTTTTTTTTGCAGCTGTAAGCCGTCCATTTCTGCCATACGTATATCGCTGATCACAATCTCACAGGAAATATTATTCATGATCTCCATTGCCTCCTGACCATTTGATGCTTCCCACAGCATATCGTCCGGGCATATTTTTTCAAGAAGCATAATAAGTCCTTCTCTGTGAATTCGCTCATCATCTACTACTAATATATTGTACATTTTATCTCCTGTTCTGTCTGATATATACGTTTTGATTATAGCACAACAGGTGTGCATGAACAATGCACACCTGTCTTTACAAATTCTATTTTTTTGTTCCGTGATACATCTTATCCAATGCATCGGCATAGTCTTCCTTGGAAAGAATCAGTACCGGTATTTCTGAAACCTTACACTGTTTTCCATCCGTCTCAAGACTTGCACTGATCACTCCTGCTGCCTGTGTTTTCTGTCCCTCCACATACAGGGTTACCTGTTTCATTTTATGCTGTGTATCCTGAGGGAAAGGATGCTCTGACAGCATCACGCTCTTCTCGCCTCCTGCCAGTTCATCTGGCAAACTGATGTAAAAACCAGCTACCTTATGGGTATTCTGTGGTACTTCTCCCACCATGCATACTGCCTTATTGTCTGAAAATACAGGTTGATAATCCCAGTGATAGAATTGTTTATACTGTACTTTCCATCCATCAGGAACTTCTATCTTCACTTCTGCATTTTTCCATTCTGTGTCTGTTGACTGGCTGATCAGATAACGGAACAAAAAGATTCCACAGTCTGAATTATAAAGTTTAGGCATAATAATTCCATATGGACTGAACAAAATTCCATCCTCTGTCATTGTGCTGCACTCAGCTCCTGCAATATCCGTTTCCTGTACAGCCATTGTCTCTGTAGCAAACTCTTTCTCAACAAAAGCTCCAGCCAGTACCAATTCCTCTGCTCTTATACATTCTCCCTGTGCACCTGCACCGTACTTACGCACTTCAAAAACAACCTTTATTGCTTCTTCATTATAGTTTTTAATATTAATAACAGTTTTTCCTTTTTCTTCTCTATATTCAATATCAAAGACATAAGCTCCAAGATGTGTTTTCTGAAGTTTATAACCGGAAAGCAATCCCTGTGGCTTGATGACCAGCGTTTTCTGTGTTCCATCCATCCTGAGGCCAAACCACTGCTCAACACTCTGCTGAATCCATGCACCCTGTCCCTGGCTGCATCTAGTCAGGCATCTTTTCTTATTTGTTGCTCTTGGCCACCAGAAAAGTGAGCCTGTTTCATCCAGACGTTCGTAAAGGAGATTCAGGTTATCAAGCATTTCCTGTCTGGTAAGACTTCCGCCAAGTTTTAAAGTACAGCCTGTTGCAGATGGATTCATGCCAAAATGTAATTCACGCATTGTCTGGAATTCCGGATCATAGTTTGTGATATACATAGAACGTGCATATCTATGAAGATTTACATATGGCTCATAATCGAAATCATATAGTCCATACAAAGGTGCCATAACTGTAGCAGTATCCTCACCACCATAATAATTCAGATCATCCTGGATGTAGAAGCGTTCCTCATTCTCACCTAAGTTGTTTCCGCCTGTAATCTGTCTGCCGAATGGTCCGCTACCTTCCATCAGTTCTTTCATGTCTGCTTTCATCTGTTCCATAAATCTGTCCACATCTGTCGCATCCCGTTCCAGAAGTTTCAGAATTCTTCTGTAAGATTTCAACGCATAATAACACTGTACATTTGCACCATAATCATACTTGCGGAATACAATAAGATCGCTGGCGTATCTGCTAGAAATCAGTGCTTTTTCTTTATGTTTATGCTTCATCATTCCATCGTAGATCTCATCAATAGCAGCAACCAGTTCCGGATGATCTCTGAAGAATTTCTCATCTCCTGTCAGCTCCAGATATTTTCCTGCTATTACAAGCAAAGAAATGTAGTAAAACATACTATGATCCGAATACAGGCTATAACGTGGCCGGTTTCTTTCTGCCAGATAAAACATTGCACTTTTTCCTACCTCAGGTACTGCATACATAACACTTACCACATCAGGAGTAATATCAATTCCCCAGAGCCTCGAAAGACTATGGGACGGTGCCCCCTGCCAGTTGGTCAGAAGACTTCCATCTTCTCTGAAAGAAAGACAGTTAAAATTATCAAGAATAAACCGTACCTGCATATCACGGTATTTCTCACCAGCCTCCTGGTTTTCCCGAATATCTGTAGTGATTTTTCCAAATCTTTCTTTCCAGAAATCATCAGTAACATTCAACCATTCCAGCGGTGTATGTTGATACAGTGTTCCAAGGGCAGAATAAATCTCTTCTCTCTTTGGAGTAAGAGCAATTACTGTTGTAAATGTTCTGCTTTCATTTGCTTTTAATTCAAATGGTACATAAATTCTGGGATTATCTCCCTGGCCTTCACATACGGAATCCAGAAGCTGAATTGCTGCACAGGCTTCCGGGTGCCATAATACTAGCAATTTCTGATCCCATTCTGATTTATATGGTGTTACTGTATAATCATCGAAATATTTTCCATAATGCTCAAACTGATTTACAAACTTCTGGTCAAATGACAGGCGGAGTTTTCCTTTAATTTTGCATCCAGAAGTATTTTTTACTTCTATACAGTAGAATGCTCCTGCAGGTCCCGGAACCGGATGGATTGATGACGCCGGAACTGCTTCTTTCTCCAGAATCGGCGCAAAAGAAAATATTCTGGTTTCCAGTTCCGGATGCTCTGTAGCAGTAACCGGAAGAAAATCATCATAATAAGTTGTCCATGACTGCTTATTTGCACCTGAGATCATCAGACCATTGTCCAGCTCCAGATCATATTTCATTTTTCCAAGAAGTAATGCTGTGTCATTCTGATAATACTGACCTATGTATCCTTTAAACTGTCCTCCCAGATCTGTTCCTCCGGATGGTACTGCATAAATTTTATCATGAGGAGTGCACAAAAAGTGCAGTCTGCCCATGGTATCCTGGCCCAAAAGTGTTCTTCCATTTGACTGTGTAAATAGCTGTCTCTCACTTAATGACCAGTCTGTGCGCTCCGAAGTTTCATCATACTGTGCTCTGAAATAAGAAGACTTATATGCCTTTTTCCAGAAATTTTCCCATGTATTATAAATCACATTTCCTCTTAAATGCATTGTTTTTCCTCCTATTCTTAGCCTTTCACACCAGACATTGTTACACCCTCAATAAGATACTTCTGACCAATGGCAAATACAACCACAACAGGTGCAAGCACCAGGCAGGCTGCTGCCATCATTAAATTCCATTCACCTCTGTAAGAACCAGTAAACAACTGAAGTCCCAGTGCAACTGTATATTTTTTCTCAGAATTTAAATATACAAGCGGATTCAGGAAATCGTTCCAGGAATTTAAAAACGCAAACATACCTACAACAGCCAGGGCCGGTTTTGTAATTGGCAGGATAATTTTTGTAAAAATCTGAATATGGGAAGCACCGTCCAGATATGCTGCCTCATCAAAATCCCTCGGGATTCCCAGATAAAACTGACGAAGCAGGAATATGTAAAATGCACCGCCTCCAAACCATGCCGGAACAATCAGTGGAATAAAGCTGTCTGTTATTCCAATAGTTCTCCACATCAGAAATGTAGGAATCAAAGTAACCGCAGCTGGAAGCATCATACTGCTGATAATGCAGGCAAATACCACATTTCTGCCTCTCCATTTAATTCTTGCCAATCCATATGCACAGATGGAACTGGTAAGCATTGTTCCCACTACACATCCTCCGGTTACAATAAATGAATTCAGGAAATATTTTCCAAAGGGAAGTGTATCAAAAACTTCCTGATAGTTTTCCCACATAAATTTAGAAGGAATCCAGCGAGGCGGCATCATAAACACTTCCACTGTGTTCATTAGTGAACTTCTGATCATCCAGTACAAAGGAACCAGACAAAACAAAACACCTAAAATCAGCGCAAAATATATTAGAATTTTTGAAATAATTTTCTTTGTATTCTTCATATTCATTCTCCTCCATAATAAACCCAACGGTTGGAAAACTTAAATATGACTGCAGTCAGCACCATAATGATCAGAAACAATACCCAGGCAACTGCACAGGCATTTCCCATTCTTCCAAACTCAAATGCTTCTCTGTACAGATAGTATACATAGAACAAACTGGAATTGTTTGGTCCACCCTGTGTCATAACATAAGACTGGGTAAATATCTGGAATCCATTGATGATTCCCATTACCACATTATAAAAAATTGTAGGAGTCATCATAGGAATCGTAACATGAAGCAGCTTTGCCCAGAATCCGCCTCCATCAATCTCAACTGCTTCCAGAAGCTGTCTCGGTACATCCTGCATTCCGGCAAGGAAAATTACCATTGTTGATCCGGTAGTCCACAGATTAATAAAAACCAGTGTGGGAATAACTGAACTTTCACCTGAAAGCCATGTACTTACCGGTAAATGCATTGCCTTTAAAATATTGTTTGCCAATCCCATGTCCGGATTGAAAATCCACATCCAAATCGCTGCCATTGCTACGATCGGAACTACAGTCGGAAGATAAAAGATTGTTCTGAAAAATCCTTTTCCTTTTACATTTGTATTTAACAGCATTGCTATAAAAAAAGAAAATATGATAGCTGTCGGTACAGAAAGCGCAACATAAATTACTGTTACAAGTAATGATTTATAAAAATACGGATCACTTCCACTGAACAGATTTTTATAGTTGCTGATTCCTATAAACTGTCCGCCTGTTGTAAAATTAAAATTTGTAAAACTCAATCCCAGACTGACTGCCATCGGAAGCAATGCAAAAATCAAAAATCCCAGAATACAGGGAAGACTGAATAAAATTCCCCAACGATTTTCTCTTTTCTCGCGATTTGTCATTTTATACTTTATTTTCGTCTGCATATTTATTCCTTTCTGGCATTATAGCTATTTCAATCAGGAAAGGCTGCCAAAAGCAGCCTTTCACTTGAATACTTTAAGAACGTTCTCCTGAATAGGTTCCTTCTACCAAAGAATCCGTCTGGCTTTTTACTTCTGTCATTGCTTCTTCTGCCGTTTTCTTTCCAGACCACACCTGTTCCAGTGCAGAGCCCACTAATGTATTAATCTCATTAAAATTCTTTACGTTAATTTCGGTTGCCACTACTGCATGATCATAAGTTGCCTTTACAATAGCGTCCTGAAAGCCCTCTGGTCTTGCAGGCAATTCTTCAGATGCCCAGAAATCAATCTTATCCGGATCAGTATAATATTCTGTCTGTACAGGCATCCATAAAGTTCTGTATAATTCTGTGATTCTTTCTGAACTTTCTGGATTTGTAAGCCACAGATAAAGTTTTTCGGAAGCCTCCAGATGCTTTGTACTCTTGAATATAATCAAAGAACCACCATCAAAGAAAGTAGTATAGTTTTCATCAATTGGGAGAACACCTACGCCCCAGTTGCATCCTGAATTCATAAGATCCAGATGGTTCCAGCTTCCGTCAATGTACATTGCTGTCTGTTTTGCAGCCAGTGCTGTTGCTGCACTTGGCATTGCATTCTTCTGTACTGCTGTAGGAGATACATGGTACACATTGATCAGATCTGCAAAATTCTGTAAAATCTGAGCTGACTTCTCATCATTTAATCCAAGTCCGTCCATACTCTCATTTAAGTAACCGCCGCCTGCTGATAGAATAAACGGCATATATACATTCCAGTCTGTTCCAAACATTACACCGTACTGTTTAATATTATTTGCATCAAAATCCGGATCAGCTGCATTTCTTCCTTCTGTATCCAGCGTCAGTTTTTGTGCCATCTCTACAAATTCATCCCATGACCAGGCTTCCTCTACCTTAGTCGGCGGCAGATCTACCCCTGCCTCTTCGAAGCAGTCTACATTGTACATCAGATTTGTTGTAACATTGGCCTGAACAGGTCCTGCTGATTCTGTAGGACTCCAGTTCCACCAACAGGTAGACAGATAATCATCTTTACTAAGTCCCATATCATCCAGAAGATCATAGAAATTATAAATCAGGCCATCCTCACCCATCTGACATTTCCATGAAGCTGAATAACTTACATCCGGTGCTTCGCCGGCTGCAATCATAGCATTCAATTTTGTCAGGAAATCCTCAGATGGAATATGCATCAGATCCACTTCAATATTGGGGTTTGCTTCCATGAATTTATCTACAGATTCCTCAATAGCCTTTTTTTCGTCTCCGCTTCCCCAGTAAGTGAATTTTATAGTTTCTTTCTCGTCACTACCCTTGTTTTCTGCCTTCGCAGTTGTGGTAAATAAAGCAGTACAGGTCATTAATGCCGCCAGACCTAAAGCCATTCCTCTTCTCTTCATAAAATTTCCTCCTGTTTTTTATCAGCGCGCTTGTTTTTGATGGTTTTATTATATAGCCTTTAATAGCATTTTCTCTATGGGACTTTTTTCGGATTATAGCACTTAGATTAGGAAAACACATTGATATATTTGCTGTTTACAGCAATAGAACAAAAGTATTATTTTGCGAAAAAAAAACAGCAACTGATAAATCAGTACTGTTTTAATTGGTTTATGTACCAGTTTTATACAATTTTTATTCCTGTCTGTTTTTACTGACTTCGTTGTATCTGACAGCTTTACTGATAACTTGCTGCTGTTCATAATTCCTCACCCAAAGTCAATTGCAATCAGATGGAAATCTATCACCGGATTCGCTACCTGCTGATAGACTAAACATTACTCTGCCAAATACGCCTTCAGTTTCTCCATATCAGCTTTCATCACTCTCCGTCCCACCTCATAAATCTCCTTTAAATGGGCCGGATCACGCTCAACCGGTTTTGCACTGATGTCTCTGTCCGGGCGGATAACATGGATCCTGCCCTCTTTTTCCAGATATGCGATTTTATCCAACATACGATTATACTGAATATGACGTTCATCCAGAAGCTTTACAAGCTCCGGATACTCCCTGAACTTCAGTCTGAGCAGTGGCATCAGCTTATTATGTTCTTTTCTGTATCCCGGATGACGGGTACAGACTACCACATTTTTCTCATACCCCTGTGAAAGCATCCAGTTTACAGGTATCGGATCTGAGATGCCTCCGTCCAGATACATTCTTCCATTCAGCTTTACCGGTCTGGCGGCCAGTGGCAGGGAAGCTGATGCGCGCATCCATTCCACATCCAGCCTGTCTCCCATTCTGCATTCCTGATAGCAGGGTTTTCCTGTTTCAATATCTGTACATACAACCGTAAACTTCATGGGTGATCTGGCAAATGTCTCTGTGTCAAAAACATCCAGCTTCCAGGGCACCTCCCCATATGCAAAATCTTTGCTGTAAAGATCGCCGGTAGTAATCCAGCTTTTCAATCCCATATATCGTTTATCCTTGCAGAATCTGGTATTATAACGAAGGGTTCGTCCAATCTGGCGGGACTTATAATTACATCCAAAAATTGCACCGGCGGAAACGCCAACTGTAGAATCTGCATAAATCCCCTGCTCCATCAGCTCATCCAGAACTCCGGCTGTATACAGTCCCCGCATACCTCCACCTTCCAGAACCATTCCGAGGCCTTTCTTTTTGTTGTCTTCCATAGCTATTCTCACTTTTCACTTTCTTTCACATATTCATTTCGGATTGCAAATCCATGATCCATAGGGCCACTTCCCTTTCCCAGGTCAAGCATTGCCGCCAGTGCTCCTGAAATATACTGTTTGGAACGTTTTACAGCAGTCTGCAGGTCATATCCCTTTGCAAGATTGGAAGCAATGGCACTGCTCAACGTACAGCCTGTTCCATGTGTGTTTGGATTATCGATACGCTTTCCTTCAAACCAGCAATATTTTCCATCATAGTAAAGCAGATCATTTGCATCATTAATGCTGTGTCCGCCTTTGCAAAGTACTGCACAATGATATGTCTCAGAAATCTTTCCGGCAGCCTCTATCATTTCCTCTGCATTGGTCACTGACATTTCAACCAGAACCTCTGCCTCCGGAATATTCGGAGTAAGCACATCAGCCAGTGGAAACAGTTCCTGCTTCAATATCTCCACTGCATCATCACTGATCAGCTTGGCACCGCTTGTTGCAACCATAACAGGATCCACAACAATGTTTTCCGCTTTATATTGTTTCAGTTTCTCTGCTATTACATGAATCAGATCTTTATCTGATACCATTCCGATTTTTACCGCACCCGGATAAATATCCTGAAAAACAGAATCCAGTTCCTGCCCCAGAAATTCCGGTGTTACATTTAATATTGCCTGTACACCGGTTGTATTCTGTGCAGTTAATGCGGTAATGGCACTCATTGCATATACACCATTTGTGATCATTGTCTTAATATCTGCCTGGATTCCGGCGCCTCCGCTGGAATCACTTCCTGCGATCGTCAGTGCAGTTCTCATAATTGTCTTCCTCTCATTTCTTCTATAATACAATCTTATCTACTGCCTCTTTCAGTTCTTCTGCTGCTTCTTTAATGTTATTCTGAGCATAAATGGCACTGATCACTGCCACACCGCAAATCCCTGTTCCCTTTAGCTGAGATATATTTTCTGCTGTGATCCCTCCGATTGCCACCACAGGGATAGATACCGCTTCACAGATTGCCTTCAGTGTTTCATGGGGAAGTTCTGCCGCATCTGCTTTTGAACCGGTTGCAAATACTGCACCCACCCCCAGATAATCTGCACCACGCTCCTGTGCAAGCAATGCCTGCTCTACCGTTCGTGCCGAAACTCCCAGGATTTTATCCGGTCCAAGTTTCTCACGCACAGCACCTGCTTCCATATCACTCTGCCCTACATGAACACCATCTGCATTCATCTTCAAAGCAATTTCCACATTGTCATTTATGATCAGAGGTACCTTATAATCTCTGCATAATTCCTGAAGTTCAGTTGCTTCCTGCAGGAAAGTTTCATCATCTGAATTTTTATCTCTGAGCTGCAGAAAGGTTACGCCTCCATCCAGACTCTCCTTTACCACTTCCTTAAGGCTCCGCCCATTAAGCCAGTGACGGTCCGTTATTGCGTATAAGCGCATTTTCTCTTTATCGAATTTCATGTTTCACTCCTCTTTTCTACTCTTATCTATAGCAATTTACCCCAAAAGTTCTGCTGTAATTTTCTCCAGCTCATCTCTGATCTTAATGTGCTGCGGACATACTTCTTCGCACTTACCACATTTCACACATTCATTGGCAGATTTCCTGCCATGTTTGCCTGCCAGCCATTCTTCCTGGTGAACTGTGCAGTTGCTTCTTCTCTTGTCTTGCAGTTGATCCATGCTGCATTCTTTGTAAAAAGAGTCATATATTTTTTACATACTGATAATTCCCAAAACGTTTGCAATAGAACTCAGCAAAATAATGATCAGGCAAATCGGTGCAAAGTATTTGATAAATACCCTGTACAGTTTCTTTCTGCGGAATGGAGAAGACTGTTCAATTTCTTTTACCATTCCATCAATACCAACAACACGAAGAATCAGAATACAGGTTGCAAGTGCTGCCAACGGCATCATTACTGAGTTTGTCATAAAATCGAAGAAATCAAGGAAGTTCATTCCAAAGATACGAATGAAATCCAGAAGTCCATATCCCATGGAAGATGCGGTTCCAAGTACAATCATGATCACAACCATCAGACCGCAACATTTCTTACGGCTCCAGTGAAGTTCGTCCATGAATGTGGAAACACTGGTTTCCATCAGGGAAACTGCACTTGTCAGAGCTGCAAGTAATACAAGTATGAAGAATACGATTCCTGTTGCAGTACCAAATCCCATACTTGCAAATACTTTTGGCAATGTGATAAACATCAGAGATGGTCCTGCCTGAAGTGTTTCAGGATTTCCACCGGAGAATGAAAATACCGCCGGGATGATCATCAGACCTGCAAGGATTGCGATACCTGTATCAAAAACCTCAACCTGTGTGGTAGATCTCTCGATATCCATATCTTTACGGACATAGGAACCGTAAGTATACAGGATTCCCATTGCAATGGACAAAGAATAAAACATCTGTCCCATCGCTGCTACTACTGTCATCCAGGAGAAATTTTTCACATTCGGAATCAGGAAATATTTCACACCTTCAACAGCGCCCGGACGTGTGACAGAATAGATTGTAACTACGACTGCCAGAACTACCAGAACCGGCATCATGATCTTTGACATTCTCTCTACACCGTTCTGTACACCACCGAGAATGATGATGAATACAAGCGCCGCAAATACCAGAAACCAGAGTTCCACCTGCCAGGAGTCGGAAATAAAGTTTCCAAAATATCCGTCTTCCGCTACTGCCTGGACATTTCCTTTGAAATATTCCACAAGGTACTTAATTACCCATCCGCCAATCGTACTGTAATAAGGAACGATCAGCATTGGAATCACTGCATTTAACCATCCGCCGATTTTGAATGATTTCGTTTTTCCAAAATGCTCAAATGCACCTACCGGACTCTTTCTGGTCATTCGTCCAAGAGCTGTTTCTGACATGATCAGTACATAACCAAATGACGCTGTCAGAAGAATATAGATCAGCAGGAAAATTCCGCCTCCATATTTCGCTGCAAGATATGGAAATCTCCAGATATTTCCCAGTCCTACTGCAGAACCTGCAACTGCCAGCACATAACCAATCCTTCCGGAAAAGCTTCCTCTGTTATGGTTATGTGCAGAATTGTTTTCTTTTTTCATTATACACCTCACCTCGTTACAAAAACCTCCCATAGGATTTCTCCCATGGGAGGTCTGCTAGTTTTTTACTGATTCTATAGTATCAAAAAGATGCGGGAATGTCAAAGACTAATAATAATTACAGACTTAATTGTAACATAGTTACTGTTCACACACCACTATCCCAGTATATATTTCAAGTATAGTCTTTCTGTACGCATTGTTCTATGATATAATAGTTGAGCTACCACCCCTAGACAGGTGCAGAAAGGGGGTGTGTTGTAAATGGATATGATCTTATCATTTATGCTTTCTATCTTGGCAAGTGTAATCGCCTACTACATTTGCAAATGGTTGGATAGAAAATAGTAGCTGGTAGCCAGCCTGGGGGAATAAGCCACCCTGCCCAAACGGAATAAAAAAGCCTCAGAGGTCGCAACTCTGGGGCTTTTGCTGTGTTATAAATGAATTTAACCTTATCATTTTGCCTACTGGCATTATATCATATGCATTTTTTGTTTGCAATATACTCAATATACTTTTTCGAATTTTCAATGCCATTCTCGCAATCCAGAGAATACTGAGCCTTGTAGCGATACATCTTTCGCTCATACGCAGTCTCCGCACGTTCAGCTGCTCGAATAGTCTCCATTACTTCCTCTGTCACATCTACAAAAAAGTCTGTTGTATAAACATCAGGATAAAGTTCCCGAAGGTTAATTTTCTTCATTAAAAAGGGCGACTTTATCACACCCCCCGTAAATCCATTTTTTCAAAAGGAAAACGGCGGCTTGAAATGCAATATTTCAAAGCCGCCGTCATCTTTGCAAAGCCGGACGGCTTTTGCTCAGGTGTTATTCGACATTCTCAATCGATTCGACAATGTTCATTTTTGCAATAGAGTGCAGCGGGATCGCCGTTGCCAGCAGACAGGCAGCAACAGAAACCACAGCAGCCTCTATAATCGCAATAACGGGAACGGCAACCAGTTGTAAGGCATCCGTCTTTGCAGCCCCGACAAAGATACAGCAGACATAGCCCAGCACTGCGCCAATCACAGAGGCAAAGATAGCGTAATAGGCACCTTCCCACAAGAACGTTTTATAAAGGCTTGCGGCACTCATGCCAATAGCCCGCTGCATACCAATTTCATCGACACGTGTATGGATGTTGCTGTAAACGGTGTTTATGATATTCAATATGCCAATGATGCCAATAAAAATAATCAGTACCCAGCAAAGCATTTTGATTTGTTCAAAACTCTCTGCCATTTCATTGCTGCTTTCAAGGTAAGAAAGCCAGTGAGCACCCGGATATTTGCTACACCAATCATCCAATATACTTTCAAAAGAATTCGTATCTACGCCATCCTGCAATGTCAAATAGATTTCAGAATAGGTATCATCCTGCATCAGCGAGCAATATATTTCTTCGTTCACGATAAGTTGCACACCGTTGGTGAAACCTTCATTGTTGATTGTAATAGGAGTATCAATTATCCCTATCACACGAAGCGCCCTGCTGCCCAACTGGATCGTATCACCAATAGAAAGCTCCGTATGCTCCACAGGCGTATCCCCGTAAGAAAAGGGAATAGGATTTTTGACAAGGCAGCCTGTTCCATTATTTAGCGCCTGCTTATCCTGATCAGAAAGATTGGGAGCGTAGATTTCTAATAGCCCATCGTCAATATTGACAAGCTGAAAAGTTTCGTGGCTCTGCACGGACAAATCTGTTTCAAAGGGAAGTTCGTCACCAGCACCCGGCGTAAATACAGAAAGCCTGACAGTGGAAATGTCTTTTACAGTGTCGTTTGCCTCCAATGTGCTTATAGCTTCTGCCGGAATACCTGATGTTTCATTTGTAACAGCATAATCGCTGAAATACATATCCTGAATCGAACTGCTGGCATCAAGCAGCCCAGTAAAGCTCTGCAGAGCAACAAAGACGGTAATACTCATAACAAGAGACAGTATTGTAAGAAGCGTCCTGCCACGCCCGCGTTTCAAATTGAGTCTTGCATAGTAGGCTTCAAAATTGTAGATTTTGTGATTTCTTTTTCTGCGGCGTTTGATCTTAACAGACTGGCCAGACATAGCAACTGTCGGGGATACACGCGATGCGTACCGAGCAGCTGGAAATGCAGCCATTAGCGCAAATAAAAGTGTGACCGCAATACTTGCAAGGAGCATGGGGAATTTTACCGTACTGGCAGCGCTGATTGCTTCGTTTAATTCGGAAACACTATTTGCCATGAATATATCAGGATTGAGAGCACCCGTAGCAGCAATTAGCGTAGCCTTTGCTGCTAATGTGCCAAGTACCAGCCCAATCGGAATACCGATTCCGCAAAGGATCAGGAGCTGCAAGGAAACAAGACGATAGATTTGTCCACGCTCTCCGCCGATTGCACGAAGTGTTCCATATTCTTTAATTCGTTTCGTAATGGAAATTTTTAGAATATTATAAATTACCAGTCCGGCTGCAAACAAAACCAACAAGCCTACCAAAACACACGCCACCGTCATAAAGGAAAAACCTGCACCAGCATCACTGTTGGATGTCTCATCATAAGAAATACCGACAGCATCAAGAAGAATCCAGTTATATTGGATATACCGATCCTCTACATCCAAGTTCTTCGCAAGATCATAAACGATGCTCTGAAAGTTTTTCTTGTCATGGGTCTTAAAGTCAGTAGAATAAAGCAGATATTTTTCTGGTAATAGTTTTTCTGCGGTTCCGTTTCCTACAATTCCTTCAACTGTACCTGTTGAATAGCCGATATAGCTGCTTTCAAGAATACCCGTTAATATGAATTTTCCGCAATATTCAAATTCAGGAAGTGAACCATCCATAACCGATACGCGCATATCCAAAGAAACGGTATCTCCAACCACAGCATCTAATCCAAGATACCTCAAGCTGTCCTCTGATAATGCAATTTCACTTGCTTTCTCCGGCAAATGCCCCTCTTTTATCTTGCTGATTGCTGGGTACATCGCCAAAGCGTTATCATGATACTCTCTGAGATACAAGTTCAGGCTGCTATTACCAAGGGTTGTGCTGCCTACAAAGACGGTATCTCCTACATCATATACTCGATCATCCTCGTGGAGTTTCTGTGCTTGTTCCCTGCTGAGTTGATGAAATGTTACATATCGGTTTCCGTTTAGGCTCGCAGCCTGCTCTATTCTCATAGACTGCAAAATTCCAATGGACTGACCAACAACGGTTGTTATGATCGTTGACATGATAACTGCAATCAGGATTAAAGTCGCTGTAATTTTTTGCGTTTTTAGTTCTTTCCATGTAAGAGCTAAATAGGATTTCATCTTACTGTCACCTCCGAAAGCACTCCGTCAATGATGGTAAAACGACGCTCTGCCATTTCTGCAATATGAGGGTCGTGAGTAATGACAATAAGTGTCTTTTTCATTTTCGCCCGAAGATCGCAGAGCATTTTCATGACCTCGCCGCCGCTTTTGCTGTCAAGGTTTCCCGTAGGTTCATCAGCAAAGATGATGTCTGGTTTTGTAATCAGAGCGCGGGCGATTGCCACGCGCTGCTGCTGCCCGCCGGACAGTTCATGGGGCAGATGGTTCAAACGGCTGTCGATCCCTAAAAAGGCTGCGATCTCCTGTAAATAGGCATTGTCCGGCTGGCGCTTGTCGAGAAGCAGCGGCATGATGATATTCTCCTGCGCTGTCAGCACCGGGAGCAGATTGAATTGCTGGAAGATGAAGCCGATCTTTTGGCGGCGGAACGCCGATAACTCCTTGTCACTGCCGTGATGGATGTCAGTATCGCCATACAACACCTTGCCGGAAGTTGGCGTATCCAATCCGCTGATGATGTGAAGCAGCGTACTTTTGCCACTGCCTGACGGCCCCATAATGGAAATGAAGTCACCGGAGTGGATTGTCATATTTGCATGGCACAGCGCAACGACTTTGTTCTCGCCTGTACCGTAGATTTTGGAAACATCGTTTACTTGAATATCCATGAAAAAACTCTCCTTATCGGTTTGATAAGGAGAGTATAAAAGGCAAATCTCAAAAAACGCTCAAGAGTTATGAGATTTTCAAAATAGCGGAGGCAACAGCCCCGATATCGGTATTTGCAATTTTCAAAGCACCTCCGTGTTTGTGGCAAAGAAGATCACAGATATAAAGTCCCATGCCCAAATGCTCTGCTTCTTCTGTACCCTTACGGAACGGTTGAATGCCATTTTTCAAAAGATCCGCCGGAAATCCATAGCCATCATCCGTAACTTCTAATATCAGATTTTCACCTTCTATGGTAAGTTTTACCGCGACATTCTCTTTTGCAAACCGCAGAGCATTTGTTGTGAGATTTTCAGCAATTTGAAACAACATTGCTTTATCCAAAGAGACAGTGCCACATACAGGCAGGCCATGAAAGCGAAGCTGCTTACCATATTCGGTTATAGAAAAGCCAAGGGCTTTTTCCAAATCTGCACTCAGGGCAGCAGTGTCAAAAAGAGCTTTTTTCGGCTGAACTTGCTCCAACCGTTGAACCTTGCTCATAGTTTCTACATAGCGTTCGATGCGTCCTGTATAGGCATCTATACGCTCAAGATCGTCCATAAGCTGCGGTGTGTTGCCGGTGCCTGCACAGTGTTTTGCCATTTTCACTGAGCCTTTCAGGACTGTTATCGGATTTCGGAGATCGTGGGCGAGCGCCGCATTTAACCGTTTCCGTTCTTCCGTTTGTCGCCACAACTCACGGTTGCTGTTCAAAAGTGATTGCCGCATGGTTTCAAACGTGACACAGAGCTGTCCCAGTTCGTCCTCGGACACGGCCGGAATGATAAAGTCCAAGTCATTCTGCATCATGCGATTTGCACCATCCATAAGAATAGCAAGTGGCTCTTTCAGCTTACAGCGATAGAACAGAGATGCAGTTAATATCAAAGCGACAATGAAGAATAGCATCGGCAAAACGAACTGAAAAATGACCAACGCATTTCTAACTGCGGTTGCTCCTGCTACCGGTTCCGAAAACTCTGTCTTTATTGTGGAATCTGCTCCAACGATAATTTGCACGCCAGATGGGGCAAATACTGCACTCAATTTTGTGCAGCCCACAAAAACAACAGCCGAAAGGCTTAATGCCAGCAATAGGTTGATGAACGTCAGCGTGAACAAGGACTTTTTCAGGCTCATATTTTTTATCCATTCCATTTGTAACCCACCCCCCAAACTGTTTCGATATAACTGTGATGCGACAAGGCAGTAAACTTGCTTCGAATTTTTCGGATATGCTCCATAATGGTATCACTGTTGCCTTCGCCATCAAGTCCCCACACAGCTTCATAAATCCGTTCCCGGTCAAATACCTGCCCAGCGTTCAGTGAAAGCAGCTCCACAATGTCAAATTCCTTTTTTGATAAGTTGACAGGCGTTCCGTTGATAGATACCTCCCGTTTAGAGTAGTCGATCACCATTTCAGAGAAAAAGCGGAGTTCGGATTGCCTCTGCTTTCTGTTTTCCCGCCGCAAGTGTGCAGCGACCCTTGCGCCTAATTCATCAATGTCAAACGGCTTTATGATATAGTCATCCGCTCCAACCTGAAACCCTTTGATCTTATCGGCGGTTTCTATTCTGGCCGTCAAAAATAAGATGGGACAAGAAATGTGGCTGCGGATTTTCTCGCATACGGTAAGTCCGTCCATGCCGGGCATATTGATGTCCAGCAGCACAAGATCAGGATGGCAAGCCGCCTGTTTCAATGCTGTTTCGCCATCATACGCCGTATAGACCACAAAGCTCTGCATTTCAAAATAGCTTTTCAGCATATCAACGACGCCTTTTTCATCATCCACGATGAGTAGCTTTTCGTTCACAAATCAACGCCTCCTTTCGCAAGCATATATTATCGCATGAAAATCTCAAAAATTTCTCAACTTTTTCGTTCTTCCATCAACAGGCTTTTCAGCGTCCTTTGGTATCAACCACATACGGCTGAATTTTGCAACACCCGGTATTCGGTTTTCTTCGCACAGCTTTTGAACCCGTCGTTCGGAAATGCCCCACTTTTTTGCCGCTTCTGGGGCAGAGATATATTCAAGCATTTTGCTATCCTCCCGTAAAAAATCCTTTGTCATTATTATATACGGTTAGCCGAATGATAGCAATACCGAGATATGAAATATAAAATGTATGTGGGTGATGTTGAATGGCAAAAGTGAAAGACTGCCCTGGCTTTGAAACCTTCGGTGCGGATGTAAAAGAAGCACGGAAGGCGAAGAACCTTGCACGAAAAGATTTAGCCGAAAAGGTGAATATTGATACCAGGTATCTTGCCAACATTGAAAACGAGGGCACGATCCCCAGCCTGCCGGTCATCATACAGCTTGTAAAAATCTGCGGCCTGCCGATGGAGAGATATTTCAATCCAGAGGTCATGCGAGAGGAAAGCGAGCTGCGCCAGCGGGTCGGACAGAAGTTGAAACTCTGCCCGGAACAGTATTTGCCTATCGTGGAAGGCGCCATTGACGGGGCCTTAAAAATTGAAAAGCCGAATGAAGAAACGGAGGGTGTCTGAACATCCTCTGTTTTTCTTATTTTGCGGGCATTTTGGGACTTCTGCAACGCTTTATAAGTAGGGATAAGATACGGTATCACGGCGCCTCTGAAAATCAAAACCGCCGTTTCATAAGGCGCGTGAAAATATGTCTGCTGTACGACGGCTTTTTTTCTTTTGCCGTCGTCCGGCAGATTAACATATGAAACTATAAT
>OMEJ01000175.1_pt1 | contig 70851 bp, 93 predicted proteins | sample 1645361 | NCBI WGS metagenome assembly OMEJ01 (sample SAMEA103958156, study PRJEB25191) | human gut metagenome
CCTTGGGTGTACCCTTTTTTGCCTTCTCCCACCAGCAGGGACATCTGGCGGCGGCGGCTTGGTCCGCCGGGCGGCTGGATCTGCTGGAGGGGCCGTTTTTGGCCTGGCACTTGTCGGGGGGCACCACCGAGCTACTGCGGGCAGAGCCGGAGCAGGATGGAGTAGCTATGACGGCGGAAATCCTGGGAGGGACCAGCGACATCTCCGCCGGACAGCTTATTGACCGCACCGGTGTGCTGCTGGGCCTCCAGTTCCCTGCGGGCAAGGCTTTGGATGCACTCAGCGCCCAGGCGGAGAAGGTAAAACCGTTCCCGGTAAAGGTGGAGAACTGCACCTTCTCCCTGTCTGGCATGGAAAATAAGGTAAAACAGATGACGGAGAAGGGGGAGGCCCCGGAGACCGTGGCCCGCTTTGCGCTGGAGACCGTGGCCCGTGCAGTGGTGAAGGCCACCCGGCAGGCGCTGGAACGTTTCCCGGGACTGCCTGTGCTGTGCTCCGGAGGCGTGGCCTCCAATTCTCTGCTGCGCCAGGTAATGGAGCGGGAATGCGGAGCCATCTTTGCTCAGCCCCGCTTTTCCACCGACAACGCCATGGGTACCGCCATTTTGACCTGGCGGGCTCTGGAGCAGGAGAGAACCCAATGAGACAGGAAGCGTCCATCCTTACCCCCAGTCAGGTGGGACAATATATCAAAGGCTTTATGGACCGGGACCGGCTTCTGTCCGGTCTGTTGGTGCGGGGGGAGCTGTCCAACTATAAGATGTATCCCTCCGGTCACCACTACTTTACCCTGAAAGACCGGGAGGGGGCCCTGCGGTGCGTGATGTTCCGGGGGGATGCCGCCTCTCTGCGTTTCCGGCCTCAGAACGGGATGCAGGTCATCGCCGCCGGGCGGGTGACCGTCTTTCCCCGGGACGGGCAGTACCAGATGTACTGCGTCCGCCTCACCCCAGAGGGTGCGGGGGACCTGTTTGTAGCCTTTGAACAGTTGAAAGAACGATTGCTGCGCCAGGGACTCTTCGCCCAGGAGCACAAGAAGCCCCTGCCTCGGATGCCGAGGCGCATCGCTCTGGTGACTTCTCCGGCGGGAGCTGCGGTACGGGACATGCTGCGTATCCTGGGGGCCCGTTGGCCCATGGCTCAGGTGCGGATCCTGCCCGTGCGGGTCCAGGGAGCGGGAGCAGCGGAGGAAATTGCCGCTGCCATCCGTTGGGCAAACCTTCATCAAGTGGCCGACCTCATTATCACCGGGCGAGGCGGTGGCTCCATGGAGGACCTGTGGGCTTTTAATGAAGAAGTGGTAGCCCAGGCGATTTATGACTCCAACATTCCGGTAATCTCCGCTGTGGGCCACGAGCCCGACGTGACCATTGCCGACTTTGTGGCCGACCTGCGGGCGGCTACCCCCTCCAACGCCGCCGAGCTGGCGGTGCCCGACCAGAATGAGGTGTATGCCGCTTTGCTGGGCAGCAAGCAGCGCATGGAGCAGGCGATGCGTCAGCGGCTGCTGCGCGGTCGCCAGCAGCTGGAGCGGCTGGGAAAGAGCCGGATGCTTACCGATCCTAAGGCCTATGTCCAGGACAAGCGGGTGCTGCTGGATTACCAGAGCCGCCGCATGGACCAGGCCATGACCAATCTGTTGGCGGTTAAGCGGGCACGGACGGGGCAGCTGGCCGCCGCTCTGGACGCCATGAGCCCTTTGAAGGTCCTGGGCCGGGGCTATGCCATCGCCCAGAAGCAAGACGGAGTCATCATCTCCCACATCGGCGATGCCGCGCCTGGAGAGCGATTCCGGCTGCGGGTGTCAGACGGGGAGCTGCCCTGCCGGGTGGAAGAGACCGACGCGTGTGATACGGCCCAATAACGGGCCGAGAAAGGATGTGCCCTATGGCGCCCAAGAAGAAGCTGAGTTTTGAGGAGTCCACCGCCCGGCTGGAGGAGATCGTGAGCCTGCTGGAGCGGGGTGACGCCCCGCTGGAACAGGCTATGGCTCTTTTTGAAGAGGGAGCCGGGATTTTACGAACTTGTACCGCTATGCTGGACCAGGCGGAACAGAAGGTTACGCTGCTCACCGCCGGACCCGACGGCCAGCCCCAGGAGCGGGAGTTTCAGGAGGAAGAGTAATGGAACAGGACGTATTTCGCCTGCACTATGAAGCCACCCAGGCTCGGGTGGAGGAGGCTCTGCGGGAGCGGGTGGGCCAAATGGGCCGCTACGCCGACCTGCGGGAGGCGATGGAGTACTCTCTGATGGCGGGAGGCAAACGCATCCGGCCGGTGCTGGTACTGGAGAGCTGCCGCATGTGCGGCGGTGATCCGGAGGCCGCCCTGCCCTTTGCCTGCGCGGTGGAGATGATCCACACCTATTCGCTCATTCACGACGATCTGCCCGCCATGGACGATGACGAGCTGCGCCGGGGCCGTCCCACCAACCACATGGTCTACGGGGAGGCCACCGCGATCCTGGCCGGTGACGGCCTGCTGACTGCCGCCTTCCAGACCCTGACCCAGGCTCATCTCACTGCCCAGCAGGTGGTGGAGGCGGTAGCCTGCTTGTCTCTGGCCGCCGGGCCGGATGGCATGGTGGGCGGACAGGCGCTGGACATGGCCGGGGAGGGGCGCAGCCTCACCCGGGCAGAGCTGGAACAGCTCCAGAGCCTGAAAACCGGTGCCCTCATTGCCGCGGCCGCGGAGCTTGGCTGTATCGCCGCCGGAGGCAGCCCCGAGCAGCGGGAGTCGGTGCGGCAGTATGCCCAGTGTCTTGGCCGGGCCTTCCAGGTCCAGGACGACATTCTGGATGTGACCAGCACCGACGAGGAGCTGGGCAAACCCACAGGTTCTGACCGGGAGAAGGAGAAGAACACCTTTGTCTCCCTGCTGGGGCTGGACCGCAGCCGGGAGCTGGTGGCAGAGCTCACCGCTCAGGCCGTCTCCGCTCTGGATGGGTTTGCCAGCCCGGACTTCCTGGTGTGGCTGGCCAACACCCTGGCTCAGCGTACGAAATAAGGCTTACCGTCTCCCAGCGGGAGAGAAAGGGGGCAGTATGGATCATACAGGCTTCTTGACGGGAAACCTGACCTTGGATCTGGCAATCTTCGCTTGGTTCATTGCGCAGGTGATCAAAACACTGATCCACTTCGTGGCAAACCGGAACCTGGATCTGAAACGTATGGTGGGCAGCGGCGATATGCCCAGCTCGCACTCTGCCTTTGTCTGTGCAGCGACCATGTCCATCGGACAGGTGTGCGGATGGCGGGACCCTCTGTTTTCTCTGTCTGCTGCCATTGCTCTGGTGGTCATGTATGACGCGTGCAACGTGCGCCGGGCGGCGGGCGAGCAGGCCAAAGTGCTTAACTATGTCATTGAGCACTGGAGCGAGATGCCCGAAGAGATGAAGCAGAAAAAGCGTTTGAACGAAAACCTGGGCCATACGCTGCCGCAGGTGATCATGGGCGCGCTTTTAGGGACTGTCATTGGTCTGGCAGGGCCGATCCTCCTTTAATGGATCACGCCAGTGAACGCACTGGGGAGATGTGAGGGGTTACCTTGACAAAAAAAGATGAGACAACTGAAAACGGACCGATTCTGAAGGATCTGACCGATCAGGAGGCCACGGCCCTTTGCGCCGAGCTTCGGGAAGAACTGGTGCGGGATGTCTCTCGAACCGGAGGACATCTGGCATCCAACCTGGGCGCGGTAGAGCTCACCGTGGCCATCCATCGGGTGTTTGATACCAGCCGGGACCGACTGGTCTTTGATGTGGGACACCAGTGTTATCTGCACAAGATGCTCACCGGACGCCGGGAGGAGATGTCTACCCTGCGGCAGTATGGCGGCATTGCCGGGTTTCCAAAGCCCAATGAGAGCGTACACGACGCATTTATTGCCGGTCATGCCTCCAACTCGGTGGCGGTGGCGCTGGGCATGGCTCAGGCCCGTACTGCTCTGGGAGAGGACTACAAGGTGCTCGCCCTGATCGGAGACGGAGCTCTCACCGGCGGCCTGGCCTATGAGGGACTGTCCAACGCCGGGCAGTGCGGTCAGCAGCTGCTGGTCATCCTCAACGATAACGGGATGTCCATTACCCGCAATGTGGGGGGTGTGGCCCAGCTTCTGGCCCGGCAGCGACTGAAACCAAAATACCTGCGCTTTAAGCAGAACTACCGCCGGGTGATGCACGCTTTCTGGCTTGGACGTCAGATCTATAAAGTGACCCACGAACTCAAAAGGGCTCTAAAACAGAGCTTGCTGCCCTGCAGCATGTTTGAAGATATGGGCTTTACCTATCTGGGACCGGTAGACGGTCATGATGTGGCGCAGCTGACCAAGACACTGCGCTATGCAAGCACGTTGAATGAGCCGGTCGTCCTGCACGTAAGAACGGTAAAGGGAAAAGGCTTTTCACCTGCTGAGACCAATCCCGATGCCTTTCATGGTGTTTCTCCTTTTGATCCGGAGACTGGAAAGGCGCTCAAGAGTGGGGGAGAGAATTTTTCTGCCGTTTTTGGACGCACCTTGGTGCGCCTGGCCCGGACAGATCGTCGGGTGTGCGCTATGACCGCGGCCATGGTCAGCGGAACCGGACTGGTACCATTTTCCAAGGCGTTCCCAAAGCGGTTTTTCGATGTGGGTATCGCGGAAGGCTGTGCCGTCTCTATGGCGGCAGGCATGGCCAAGCAGGGGGCAGTACCCGTGTTTGCTGTCTATTCCACCTTCCTGCAGCGCAGCTACGATATGCTCCTTCATGATGTAGCCATTGACAGACTGCATGTGGTCTTTGCCGTGGACCGTGCCGGTCTGGTGGGTGACGATGGAGAGACCCACCACGGTGTATTTGACGTGGCCTATCTGGATACCATCCCAGGTATGAAGGTCTATGCTCCGGCCAATTTCTCCGAACTGGACCGGATGCTGGAGCAGGCGGTCTGCCAAGACAGCGGCCCGGTGGCAGTGCGCTATCCCCGGGGAGGCCAAGGTGGTTATCAGGAAGACTCGGGCAAAGAAAATGCAGTCATATTAAGGACTGGCAAGGATATTACCTTGGCAGGGTACGGCATGGAGATAAATGAACTGCTCTCGGCGGCGGACCAGCTGGCCGGGCAGGGAATCCAGGCCGAGGTACTGAAATGGAATGTGATCACTCCTTTGGATTGCACTCTGGCAGTGGAGTCGGTCAAGAAGACCGGCGCACTGCTGGTGGCAGAGGAGTGTGCAGAGCAGGGCGGCGTAGGCCAGCGGGCTCTGGCGGCGCTGGAGGAGGCGGGGGTACCCGCCCGGACGGCGCTGGTCAACTGCGGCGCAGGCTATGTGCCCCACGGGGCTGTTTCCCTGCTGAAACGAGATTTGGGCCTGGACGGGGCAGGTGTGTTCCGTCGGGCAATGGAGGTGCTGGGCCGTGACCAATAAAAAGCGGCTGGATGTAGCGATGGTAGAACGGGGGCTGGCTGAGAGCCGCCAGAAGGCCCAGGCCATCATTATGGCCGGACAAGTCTATGTGGACGATCAGAAGGTAGATAAGGCCGGAGCTCCTGTGAAAGAAGAGCAGGTGATCCAGGTGCGGGGCAAAACTCTGCGCTATGTCAGCCGGGGCGGACTGAAGCTGGAAAAGGCTATGGCCTGTTGGCCCATCTCGCTGGAGGGCACCATCTGTGCCGATATTGGAGCCTCCACCGGCGGCTTTACCGACTGTATGCTGCAAAATGGAGCCAGCAAAGTGTATGCTGTGGATGTGGGTTACAACCAGCTGGACTACCGCCTGCGTACCCACCCCCAGGTGGTGTGTATGGAGCGTACCAACGCCCGCTACCTCACCAAGGAGCAGATCCCCGAGCCCCTGGATTTCTTTTCTGTGGATGTGTCCTTTATCTCTCTGAACCTGATTTTGCCTGCCCTGCGGCCCCTCATGAAGGAGGGAGGCCAGGCGGTGTGTCTGGTCAAACCCCAGTTTGAGGCCGGGAAGGATAAGGTTGGTAAGAAGGGCGTGGTCCGGGACCCCGCTGTTCATCTGGAGGTGCTGGAGCACTTCCTGGAGCATGCCGCCAACGCCGGATTCTCTGTAAAGGATATTACCTTTTCCCCTATTCGGGGACCGGAGGGAAACATTGAATATTTGGGTTATCTCTATGCCGGAGAAGGCCCGGACTGTGAGGTGGATCTGAAAGCCCTGGTGGATGCCTCGCACCAGCAGCTGAAGGGGGGAGAGGAATGAGAGTTCTCCTCAGCTCCAACCCTTACCGGGACCGGGGGCTGCGGGCCGCCCTGGAGGCCCGGAAGATTCTGGAGCGCGCCGGGGTGGAGACTGCCCTGTGCCTGCCTTTTGTACCTAAGAAAGGGGACCGGCTGGAGCTGCCCCGCCACGCACAGCTGAAAAATATGGAGGAGGAGCTGCCGAAGGCAGACCTTCTTATTTGCTTTGGCGGAGACGGGACCATTCTCCACGCTGCCCGGGATGCGACCCTGCATGAGTTGCCCATCCTGGGGGTCAACATGGGCAGTGTAGGCTTTATGGCCGAGCTGGAGCGCTCCGAACTGGGCCGCTTGACCCAGCTGGCCAAGGGAGACTACACCACTGAGGAGCGTATGATGCTGGATGTTCGGGTCTACCGGGGAGACAAACTTCTCAGCCAAGACCTGGCCCTTAACGATGCGGTGTTCTCCAAGGGATCCATTGCCCGGGTGGCGGAGATGGAAGTCTTTGCCGATCAGGTGCTGATACGCCAGCTTATGGGGGACGGCGTCATCGTAGCTACCCCCACCGGCTCTACCGCCTACTCCATGTCTGCCGGAGGCCCCATTGTGGAGCCCACATCTCAATGCCTGATCGTCACGCCCGTGTGCGCCCACCAGCTGGCGGTGCGGGCCATGGTGCTGGGAGCGGAGCGCACCGTCACAGTGCAGCTGCCCAAGGGGAACCGGAAGAGCATCTATCTGTCGGTAGATGGTGGCAAGGCAATACGCCTTACAGGAAATGAACGCGTTGAGATCAGCCGCTCTGAGCATACCATCCGCCTGGTGCGGCTGGTAGGGCGGAGCTTTTATCAAGTGGTCAATCAGAAATTAGGAGGTTATGTGCCATGAAGCGAGCTCGACAGGCTGAGATTTTGAAGATCATCCAATCCGTGGACGTAGAGACCCAGGAGCAGCTGTTGGACGAGCTGAAGCGCCGGGGCTTTGCCTCCACTCAGGCCACCATTTCCCGGGACATCAAGGAGCTGCGTCTGGTCAAGGAGATGGCCGGAGGCGGCTACCGGTATGTGGTCTCCGAGCGTAAGGGAATGGTGGATTCCGATGTTCGCCTGCGCAATATCTTCAAAGAGGGCGTGGTATCGGTAGATCTGGCCCAGAATATCGTGGTGGTGCGCACCATGCCCGGTCTGGCCTCGGCGGCCTGCTCGGCCCTGGACAGCATGGACATTCCGGGAATGGTGGGCAGCCTGGCAGGCGATGACACCGGAATTCTCATTATGCGGGACAACGCTTCCGCCGAGCAGTTTAACCGGGAGGTCCATAAGCTGCTGAAATAAGCGCGGAAGAGATGGGGGTGATTGTTTGCTTTCCCTGCTTCATATTGAAAATATCGCCCTGATCCAGTCAGCGGATATCCGCTTTGAACCGGGCTACAACGTGCTCACCGGTGAGACCGGTGCAGGTAAATCTATTGTCATTGACTCCATCGGCGCTGTGCTGGGGGAGCGCACCAGCCGGGAACTCATCCGCACCGGGGCCAAGTCGGCTCTGGTGACGGCAGTGTTTACCCAGGTGCCGCCCCTGCCCTGGCTGGGGGAGAACGGCATTGCCCTTCAGGATGGGGAAGTACTGCTCCAGCGGGAAATCCAGGGGGATGGACGCAACGTGTGCCGGGTAGATGGGCGGCTGGTGACGGTGGCCCAGCTGAGAGAGCTAGGCCGTCAGTTGCTGAATATCCACGGCCAGCACGACGGCCAGCAGCTGCTGGACCCGGCAAGCCATCTGGGGTACCTGGACCGCTGCGGTGGACACACCGAACTTTTAGAAAACTACCGTACCGCATACCAGACCTGGAACGGCCTGCGCAAGCAGATCGCCGCCCTGGAGATGGACGAGGCAGAGCGCAGCCGTCGGGTGGATACCCTGAACTTTCAGATCCGGGAGTTGGAGCGCGCCCAGCTGCGCGCCGGAGAGGACGAGGAGCTGGACCAGCGCCGGACGCTGCTGCGCAGCGCGGGCAAGCTGATGGACGCCCTCCAGAGTGCGGAGTACGCCCTGTGCGGAGATGACGAGGGCGGGGGAGTCTGTTCCCTGCTGGCTGACGCAGAGGGAGAGCTGGACAGCGTGTCTCAGTTCAGCGCAGCCCTGGAGGAGCTGGCGCGGCAGGTAAGCGAGCTGCGCAGTGCCGCCGACGATGCGGCAGATACCCTGCGGGATCTGACCCGTGAGATGGAGTTCTCTCCCGGCGAGCTGGATGAAGTGGAGAGCCGCTTGGATATTCTCTACCGCCTGAAAAAGAAGTATGGCGCCACGGTAGAGGAAATGCTCCAGTATCTGGACAAGTGCCGCAAGGAGTTGGACGAGATACAATTTGCTGACGACACCATTGCCCGGCTGACCAAGGAGTTGGACAAGGCTCGAAAGGAAGCGGACCGGGCGGCACAGGCCCTGTCCCAGCAGCGCCGCAAGGCGGCGGAGAAGCTGGAAAAGCGGGTCCAGGAGGAACTGCGGCAACTGGATATGCCGAAAGTGCGCTTCCAGGTGGAATTCTCCCCCATCGATAATCAGTGGGGGCTGGACGAGACAGGCATGGATCAGGTGCAGTTTTTGATGTCGGCCAATGTGGGCGAGGCCCTCAAGCCCATTCAAAAGGTGGCCTCGGGCGGCGAGTTGGCCCGCATCATGCTGGCGCTGAAAAATGTACTGGCTCAGGACGACGAGATCGGCACCCTGGTCTTTGACGAGGTGGATACCGGCGTCTCCGGCCGGGCGGCCCAGAAGGTAGCCGAAAAGATGGCTCAGGTGGCCCGGCACAAGCAGGTGCTGTGTGTCACCCACTTGCCTCAGCTGGCTGCTATGGCGGACACTCACTTCTCGGTAAGTAAGGGAGAACGGGAGGGCCGCACCTACACCAATCTGGAGCGGCTGGACCGGAAACAGCGCCGAGAGGAGCTGGCTCGGCTCATTGGCGGCGCGGCAGTGACTCCGGCTCTGCTGGAGAGTGCGGAGGAGTTGCTGGCTCAGGCGGATGCCTGGCGGGAAAAACATAAGAAATGAGAACAGGCTCCCACGACAGCGTCGTGGGAGCCTGTTGTGCGTTACCAAGGAAGCCAGCCGTCCTCCTCGCGCTGGCTGAGCACGTCAAGTGCGCCATCCAGCAGCATAGCGGCCTGAGCCCGATCCAGACCGGTGGACAGGGCGGCAGAGTTGGTCTCCTCCACCCGGATGACGCCGGAGGCGGCCAGGTTGGCGGCGGCCTGTCCCGCCCAGTGGGTATCGGAACCTTGGGCGGAGAAAACTTCCAGAGGCACATCGCTGAGATTGAGCAGCTGATCCAGCATGACAGTGGCCTCGCCCTGGGTGATATTCTCCGAGGCATCAAACACCGGTGCGCCGGAGTCATCCCGGGACCCTTGGATCACGCCCGCCATCACGGCAGCGGATACCGCACCCTTGGCCCAGGTGGGGATGGCCGCATCATCGGTGAAGCCGGTGGTGGTCACATCTTCCAGGGGAGCCATGCCGACGGTGGCCATGGCCATGGTGAGAAATTCTGCTCGGGTGACCGGGCGGTCGGGGTCAAAGAAGTACTCCCCGTTGAGATAGGAACCGACGAAGATGCCCTCCTCGGCCAGGCGGATGGAGGCCTTGTGGGCGGGATCACCCTCCATATCGGCGTAGGTCACTTTGGTGTCCGGTTTGTTGATCTGAATGGTCACCTTAGCTTCGGAGGAGGTGTTGCCCGCTGAGTCGATGGCCACATAGGTGAAGGAGTCTTTGCCGGTTTTGTTCTCGTAGGGCGTGTATACAAACTTGGCCGAGCCATCCTCCGCCAAAGTTACAGCGCCCCGGGCAGGGGTGTCCATGAGCTGGAAGGTGAGGGTGTCGCCCTCGCTGTCCACTGCGTCAAAGTAGCCGGTGATGGCCACATTTTTATAGGTGCTCAGATCCATGTTCCGGGCGATAGGGGCCTCATTGGCGGCAGTGAGCAGATAGAGGGTGACAGTCGTAGGCTGCTTGGCCTGGGCACCGTCGTCAAAGGTAGGTAGGAAGGAAAAGGTTGTGGTAGTGACGGAGGGCTGAGACAGCGACTGGAAACGCAGCCCGGCCAGAGCACTGGCTTCCACCACGGAGTCTGCCGCCAGAGGCTGGCCACCCAGAGTCAGAGTGCCTGCTCCTGGATCGGGCAGAGCGGTGATGGTGATCGAGGTCAGCTTGATGCCATCCCCGTTCTGTACGGAGAAGTCCTGGTCAGAGAAGGCAACTGTGTCGCCCACCAGAGCATTTTTGGAGAAATCGGGGATGGTGGGGGAGGATGCCTTTTTGTTCCAGAAGAAGGCAGAGACGGGGAGAGAGAGGGTGCTGAGCAGCACAAGGGAGAGGAGCAACGCGCCGCTTCGGCGCACAAGCCAGAGACGTTTCAACGGGAAAACCTCCTTTTTTGGTTCAGGTTATCCCTAGTCTCTGCGATAGAAAGGAAACTATGCGCAAAAAAGGGGCGTCTGCTCCAGGCAAAGACTGGAACAGACGCCGCAAGATAGAAGATTTAAAGTGTGCCGCGATCCCGCAGCCAGCTGGGCAAGGCTCTGGCCTTGGCGCTGGATACTAAACCCATGGCGGCATAGAGGGTGATGATGGAGGAGCCGCCATAGCTGATGAAGGGGAGGGTAAGGCCCATAACGGGGAAGACAAACAGGCACATGCCCACATTGGCGGCAATCTGAACGATGAGCATACCAGCCATACCCATGGATACGTAGGCGTAGAAGGGAGAGCTGGCGTGGCGGGCCACCCAGATGCACCGCAGCACCACCGCGGACAGCAGAGCCAGCAGGGCCAGACAGCCCACCATGCCCAGCTCTTCGCCGCACACGGCAAAGATAAAGTCGGTATCGCGGGCGGGGAGTGTGTGCTCATAGGCGGACTGGGTCATTGTACCCTGAAGATACCCTTTGCCGAAGATCTGGCCGGAGCCGATGGCCAGGATGGAACGGGTCTGCTGGAAGCCAACGCCCTGGGGATCGTAGCTGTGATCGAAGAGGACCCGGAATCGTTTGATCAGGTAGAGCTTATCCCAGGCCTCTGTTTTGGGTAAAACAAAGAACCACAATATCACAAAGGCAATGACAATGGCGCTGCCCACCAAAACGAACCAGCGCAGTTTGACTCCGGCGCTCCAGGACATAATGGCAAAAATCATCGTGTAGACCACACACATACCCATGTCGCCGCAGATACCGGCAATGAGAGCCAGCATGAAGGCGGCGTGAGCTCCGATCTGTGCGACGGAAAAGACCGAGCCGATGTCGTGGCCCCGCTCCTGAAGCTTATGGATCTGCATGGCCAAAAGCAGGATATAAGGGATTTTCACCACTTCGTTGGGCTGGATCAGAATGGGAAAGCCGGGAAACTGCAGCCAGTTGCGGTTGCCGCCGCGGGTCACACCAAAGGGTGTGAGCAGCAGCAGCAGGAAAATGATGCTGAATCCCAGCAGCCACTTCCAGTTCTTCTCCACAAAAGACTCAAAGTCCACATAGGTACAAAGGATATAGACCAGGATACCCAGCAAGATGGCGACGATCTGGACGGCTACCTCTTTATTATTGTCATTGTAGCGGGTAGCGGAAAAAATAAGGGCCACGCCAAAGCCGCTGGCCAGCAGACACAAAGACAGCAGCAGCATATCCCCTTTTTTTAGAAATTCTTGGAGGGGAGAAAATAGGGTCTTCACAGCATCTCCTCGCTTTCCTAGGATACGGCCTTATATTTTATCACTTTTTGGTGGAAAGGTAAACCATATCTGTGCTATAATCTTTCCAGATTTCGAAAACAATCTATGAACGCAGGGGAGGACCCAATGGAATATTGTTCAAACAGTGAGCGAGATACCGAGGAACTGGGACGCCGCCTGGGTGAGCGGGTGGCGCCGGGGACGGTCATTGCCTACACCGGCGACCTGGGAGCGGGAAAGACTGCCTTTACCCGGGGGCTGGCCCAGGGACTGGGGGTGCCCGGTCAGGTGACCAGCCCCACCTTTACCATTGTCAACGAGTACGAGGGGGGACGGCTGCCCCTGTTCCACTTTGATATGTACCGCCTGGGCAGTGCGGATGAGCTCTTTGATATCGGCTGGGAGGACTACCTGGCCCGGGGCGGTGTGTGCGCGGTAGAGTGGAGCGAGAATGTGGAGGACGCTCTGGAGGAGGATACCATTCGGGTGGATATCCGTCGGGGCGATACCGACCAGCAGCGGCGCATCTCGATCCAGGGCGGACCGACCCTGGAAAACTAAGAAGAAAAGGGTATGATACCATGAAAATATTGGCTTTGGAATCGTCCGCCGTGGCCTGCTCCGCGGCCTTGTGGGGGGAGGAGGGGCTCATCGCCCAGAACTTTCAGCAAAGCGGCCTGACCCACAGCCGCACCCTGCTGCCTATGGCTCACGATCTGCTGAAAAACTGCGGGGTCAGTTTGTCTCAGGTGGATGTGATCGCTGTGGCGGCAGGTCCCGGCTCCTTCACCGGACTGCGGATCGGAGTGGCTACCGCCAAGGGACTGGCCTGGGGAGAGGACAAGGACTGCGCTGCCTGCTCTACCCTGGAGTCCATGGCCTGGCCGCTGGCTTTCTATCCGGATGCCGTGATCGTTTGCGCCATGGATGCCCGGCGCAAGCAGGTGTACAACGCCCTGTTCCAGACGGATGGGGAGAAGCTGGAGCGCCTGTGCCCCGACCGGGCCATCGGCCTGGAGGAACTGGGGGAAGAACTGAAAAAAATCGAAAAACGAAAAATAGTCGTTGGAGACGGGGCCAAGCTGTGCTATAATACCCTAAGAAGTCAGGGAATCGATCTGGAGCTTGCCCCTGAAGCTCTGCGGCAGCAGAGCGCATGGGGGGTGGCCCGGGCCGCGGTAGAGCAGATCCAAGCCGGAGCCCTGGTGAAAGGAAAAGACCTGGTGCCTGTCTACCACCGCCTGTCTCAAGCTGAGCGGGAACGGCTGGAGCGGCAGGGCCGCAGTACACAAAAATAAAGGGGTTTTTGAGATGTTTGACAGCAAAGTACATGTTTTGGACCATCCGCTGCTGCAGCACAAGCTGAGCATCCTGCGGGATGAGCGTACCGGGGTCAAGGAGTTCCGGGAGATCGTCTCTGAGATCGCTGCCCTGGAGTGCTATGAGGCTACCCGGGATCTGCCCCTGGAGGATGTAGAGATCAAGACCCCCGTGGCTACCGGCACCTTCAAGCAGCTGGCGGGCAAGAAGCTGGCCATCGTCCCCATCCTGCGCGCCGGCCTGGGCATGGTGGACGGCATCCTGAATCTGATCCCCTCCGCTAAGGTGGGACACATCGGCCTGTACCGGGACCCCGAGACCCATCAGCCTGTGGAGTATTACTGCAAGATGCCCTCTGACATTGCCGATCGGGATGTGATCGTGCTGGATCCCATGCTGGCCACCGGCGGCTCCGCCTCCGCTGCCATCACCTTCCTGAAGGGCTATGGCTGCAAGCACATCAAGCTGATGAACATCCTGGCTGCCCCCGAGGGCATTGAAGTGATTCGCCGGGATCATCCCGACGTAGAGATCTATGTGGCTGCGGTGGATGAGAAGCTTAATGAGCACGCCTATATCGTTCCCGGCCTGGGCGACGCAGGCGACCGGATCTTTGGCACGAAGTAAGGAAAAAGTAATTTTTGCGGCAGAGCAAAAAAGGCTTGCATTGCTGGAAAAATTGTGATATCATCTTTTAGTCTGAAATAACGGGCGGTCCTCTGCCTGCGCTCCGCACAGGGGTGCGGACATCCGATTCGGAAGCGGCAAGAACGCCTATACAACAGGAGGAAATGACAATGGATTTGATGCAGGCTTTTACTCAGAAGCACCTCAAGGCTGAGGCTCCCCAGGTTCAGGTGGGCGACACCATCCGTGTGCACCTGAAGGTTAAGGAAGGTAACCGTGAGCGTATCCAGGTCTTCGAGGGCACTGTGATCGCTAAGAAGCACGGCGGCATTGAGGAGACCTTCACCGTCCGCCGCATCTCCTATGGCATCGGCGTGGAGAAGGTGTTCCCTGTCCACTCCCCCGCCATCGAGAAGATCGAGCTGGTGCGTCACGGCAAGGTCCGCCGCGCCAAGCTGTACTACCTGCGCGGCCGCGTGGGCAAGGCAGCCAAGATCAAGGAGGCCCTGTAATCCAAGTGCGAGAAAGGAGCGGTGCAAAACCGCTCCTTTTTTCGTAGCTGACGGTAGGAGGAACGAGCGATGAATATACAGTGGTATCCCGGGCATATGACCAAGACCCGGCGGCAGATCGAGGCCGATCTGAAAAACGTAGATATTGTAGTGGAGATCATTGACGCCCGCATCCCCATCTCCAGCCGCAACCCGGACATTGACGCCATCTGCGCCGGAAAGCCCCGTCTGGTGATCCTGAACCGGGCAGATCAGGCTGACCCCGCCCAGAACAAGGCCTGGGGAGAGTGGTTCCGGAAGCGGGGCTGCTCTGTGCTGGAGACCGACGCAAAAACCGGTAAGGGAGTGGGCCAGTTCTCCGCGGTGGTTCAGAATGTGCTGAAGGACCAGATTACCCGCTGGCAGGAGCGCGGCCTGGTAGGCCGTCCGGTGCGGGCCATGATCGTGGGTGTGCCCAATGTGGGCAAGTCCACCTTTATCAATAAGGTAGCAAAACGGAAGACCGCCAAGGCGGGCGACCGGCCCGGTGTGACCCGGGGCAAGCAGTGGGTCACCGTGGACCGGGGGCTGGAACTGCTGGATACTCCCGGCATCCTGTGGCCCAAGTTTGAGGACGAGGAGATCGGCCTGCGCCTGGCCTTTACCGGAGCGGTAAAGGATGAGATCATGGATGTGGAGACCCTGGGCTGCCATCTGATGACCTTTTTGGCCACCTACTATCCCGACGCCCTGGCCGCAGGTTATAAGCTGTCCGCCGTGCCGCAGCGGGAAGAGGAAGAAAACGATGTGGCCTACGGCTACCGTCTGCTGGAGACCTGTGCCCAGAAGCGGGGCATGCGGATCTCCGGAGGTGAATTTGATACCGAACGCATGGCCCGGGTGCTTTTGGATGAGTACCGGGGTGGCAAGCTTGGACGCTTTACCCTGGAACAGGCCCAAGAGAATTGACCTTTCGTCTCGTTGAGACAGGGGAGAGGAGGAAGAAGACGATGGCAGGCTGGGATTATGAGACGCAGGCCCGGGAGAAGGGCTATACCGCTGTGTGCGGCTGCGATGAGGCGGGCGCCGGCCCGCTGGCCGGCCCGGTGTATGCGGGCGCGGTGATCTTGCCCTTTGGGGTAGAGATTCCGGGGCTGGATGACTCTAAGAAGCTGACAGAGAAGCGCCGTGAAGCACTTTTCCCTGTCATTCAGGAGCTGGCTTTGGCCTGGGCGGTTGCCAAGGTGGATGCGGAGGAGATCGACCGCACCGACATCCTCAGCGCCCGGATGAAGGCCATGCAGCTGGCCATTGACGCTCTGAAGGTTCCCGCCGACTTTGCCCTGGTGGACGGCAACCGGGACCATGGAAAGACGGCGGCGGTAACGACACCTCATCTCTGTGTTGTAAAGGGAGATTCCTTGTCTATGTCTATCGCAGCAGCGTCCATCCTGGCCAAAGTGAGCCGTGACCACTGCATGATGGAGATGGCTCAGGTGTATCCCGAATACGCCTTTGAGAAGCACAAGGGGTACGGAACAAAGCTCCATTATGAGCGCCTGCGGGCCTATGGCCCCAGTCCCATCCACCGCCGTTCCTTTTTAAAGAACCTGTGAGCGGGCAGGAGAGCCGCCTGCTGGGCAGGTGGGGGGAGGCCCTGGCGGCCGACTTTTTGCGGCAGCGGGGATATGAGATCGTGGCTGCGGGCTGGCGGTGCCGGTTTGGAGAACTGGACCTGGTTGCCCAGAACAGGACTTATCTGTGTTTTGTGGAGGTGAAGCTGCGCCGCAGCGCCGCCTTCGGCACCGCGGCAGAGTTTGTGGACCCGCGCAAGCAGCAGCGTCTGCGCACCACCGCTCAGCTCTATCTTCAGCAAAATCCCACACAGCTTCAGCCCCGCTTTGATGTCATCGAGGTGCTGGCTCCCCAGGGAATGGATACAAGAGCTCCCAAAATACGACATCTTGCGGACGCTTTTTGAAAAAATTCTAAATGAAGTGTCAGCTTTTCTGCTGTGGAACTTGACCTGCCCGGAGAAAACTGGCATAATAATAGCTTAGAAAACCGTTCTCCGGTTCCCTGCCGGAGGCAATCCTTAAAAAGATTGGAAGGAATCACCATGCAATACATCAGCACAAGAGACCGGGAACAGCAGTTCTCCGCCTCCCAGGCCATTGCCAAGGGTCTGGCTGACGACGGTGGTCTGCTCACCCCCGTGTATCTGCCCAAGCTGCCCCGCCGCGCCCTGGAGGAGCTGAAGGACATGTCCTATCAGCAGCGGGCAGTGTATGTGATGAAGCTGTTTTTGGATGAGTTCACAGTAAAGGAGCTCACCGACTTTGCCAATGCGGCCTACGGTCCGGAGAAGTTTGATACTCCCGCTGTGGCTCCGGTGCGCGGCCTGGACAGCAACACCTTCTGCCTGGAGCTGTGGCACGGTCCCACCTGCGCCTTTAAGGACATGGCCCTGCAGATGCTGCCCCACCTGCTCACCGCCTCTCTGCGCAAGCAGGAGGAGGAGAAGACGGTGTGTATCCTGGTGGCCACCTCCGGCGACACCGGCAAGGGTGCCCTGGAGGGCTTCAAAGATGTGGACCACACCCGTATCCTGGTGTTCTATCCCAAGGACGGCGTGTCCGCCATCCAGGAGCTGCAGATGGTCACCCAGGAGGGCGGCAACGTAGGCGTGTGCTCCGTGGTGGGCAACTTCGACGATGCCCAGACCGGCGTGAAGAAGCTGTTCTCCGATGAGAAGCTGCGCCAGGAGCTGGCCCAGCGGGGCTTCTTCCTCTCCTCGGCCAACTCCATCAACTGGGGCCGGGTGCTGCCTCAGATCGTCTACTACATCTCTGCCTACTGCGACCTGGTGCGGGACGAGAAGATCCAGCTGGGCGACCCCATCAATGTCTGCGTGCCCACCGGAAACTTCGGCAACATCCTGGCTGCCTACTATGCCAAGGATATGGGCGTGCCCATCAACAAGCTCATCTGCGCCTCCAACAGCAACAACGTGCTCACCGATTTCCTGCGCACCGGCGTCTATGACCGCAACCGCACCTTTTATAATACTATGTCCCCCTCCATGGATATTCTTATCTCCAGCAATCTGGAGCGTCTGCTCTACGCCATCACCGGGGAGGACCAGCAGGTACGGGAGTACATGGATGAGCTGAACCGGACCGGCCGCTACGAGGTGAGCGAGCGGGTGAAGGAGAAGATCCAGCGCCTGTTTGTGGGTTACTGCTGCGACGATACGGTGACCCAGAAGGTTATCAGCACCATCTACCGCAGCTTTGACTACCTCATCGATCCCCATACTGCCGTGGGCTTCTCCGCTCTGACCCAGTACCGGGAGGAGACCGGGGACATGACCCCCACTGTGGTAGCTTCCACCGCCAGCCCCTTCAAGTTCTGCGACAACGTGCTGGGCGCGCTGGGCGAGACCAGCCTGCGGGATGGTCTGGATATTCTGGATCAGCTCAGCGAGAAGACCGGTCAGCCCGTTCCCGCTCCTCTGGCGGGTCTGCGTGGCAAGCAGCCCCGCTTCCAGCGCACCGAGGAGAAGGAGCACATGGTGGACGCGGTGCTGGACATGCTGAAATAAGGAAAAGGAGTTGCGTACATGGCCCTTTACGCCATTGGGGATACCCACTTGTCCCTGAGTGTGGACAAGCCGATGGATGTGTTCGGCGGAGGCTGGCGCGGCTACGTGGATAAGCTCAGGGAGGGCTTTTCCACCGTCAAGGCGGAGGACACCGTGGTTTTGTGCGGGGATCTCTCCTGGGGCATGAGCCTGGAGCAGGCGGAGCAGGACTTCGCCTTTCTGGACGCCCTGCCCGGGCGGAAGATCCTGCTTAAGGGCAACCACGACTACTGGTGGACCACCGCGGCCAAAATGGAGCGCTTTTTTGCCGAGCATGGGTTTTCTACTCTGGAGATTCTGCACAACAACTGCCGCCTGTACGGCGAGCTGGCTCTGTGCGGCACCAGGGGATGGTTTTATGAGGAGGACCGTGGGGAGCACAGCGCGAAGATCTTTAACCGGGAGCTGATGCGCCTGGAAGCGTCGCTGAAAGCGGCAGGGGAGAGGGAGAAATACTGCTTTCTCCACTACCCGCCTTTGTATCAGGGCTACCGCTGCCAGGAGATCCTGGACCTGCTGGAGGCCTATGGTGTGCGGCGCTGTTTTTACGGACATCTCCACGGCGGAAGCCACCGTCTGGCGATTTCCGGACAGGTCGGGAGCGTGGAATACCGCTTGATTGCAGCGGATTATCTGGGGTTCCGACCGGAAAAACTGCTTGATTAAGCAACAAAACCGAAAAATTGCGGAAATTTCCGAAATTTAGTCTGGTCAAACAGAGCGTTATCTGGTAAAATACCATGGCGAAAGTATACAAGGCGTCCTTAGGACCGATGGGTCCCGGGCGCTCACAGGAGGAAAAGTTACATGAAGGTCACCAACGTTGAGAAGAAAGAAAAGAGCACAGTGGAGCTGACCATCCAGGTGGAGGCCGGCGAGTTTGAGGCTGCCGTTCAGAAGGCTTATCTGAAGAACCGCAACCGCATCAGCGTCCCCGGCTTCCGTAAGGGCAAGGCCCCCCGGAAGATCATCGAGAGCATGTACGGCTCCGGCGTGTTTTATGAAGACGCCATCAACGATGTGTACCCCGGCGCCTATGAGGCTGCTGTGAAGGAGCAGGGCCTGGAGGATATGGGCCACCCTGTCATGGACATCGTGGAGGTGGGCAAGGACGGCCTGACCTTTACTGCTCTGGTCTCCGTGCGCCCCGAGGTGAAGCTGGGCCAGTATAAGGGCCTGCAGGCTCCCAAGACCTTTAACGAGGTCACCGATGCCGACATCGAGAATGAGCTGGAGCCCTATATCAAGCGTGCCACCCGTCTGGTGAGCGTGGAGCGTCCCATCTCCATGGGCGATACCGCTGTCATCGACTTCGAGGGCTTTGACAATGGCAAGCCCTTCGAGGGCGGCAAGGGCACCGATTACAGCCTGGAGATCGGCTCCGGCTCCTTCGTGCCCGGCTTTGAGGATCAGCTCATTGGCCTGAGCGTGGGCGATGAGAAGGATCTGGACATCACCTTCCCCGAGGACTACGTGAAGGATCTGGCCGGCAAGGCTGTGGTGTTCCACGTGAAGGTCAAGGAGGTCAAGGAGTCCCAGATCCCCGAGGTGGACGACGAGTTCGCCAAGGACGTGTCTGAGTTTGAGACCCTGGCCGACTTCAAGAAGGACCTGGGCGAGAAGCTCAAGCAGCGCCGTGAGGCCCAGGCTGAGAGCGCTTTCGAGAGCGCCGTTCTGGAGCAGCTCATCGACAACCTGGAGGCTGAGATCCCCGACGGTATGGTGGAGACCCAGCTGGACAAGGTGATGGACGAGTACGCCATGCGTATGCAGAGCCAGGGCATGGCCATGAACGACTACCTGAAGATGATGGGCATGACTCCCGAGATGATGCGTGCTTCCGCTAAGCCCTCCGCTCTGCGTCAGGTGCAGCTGGAGCTGGCTCTGGATGCCGTGGCCGCTGCCGAGAACATGGAGATCACCGACGAGGACTGCGCCAAGGAGATCACCAAGCTGGCCGAGCAGTACAACATCACCGAGGATCAGGTGAAGGCCGCTCTCTCCATGGATATGCTCAAGCACGACCTGCGCCTGCAGAAGGCCAACGACTTCGTCGTGGCTCAGGCTGTGGTGGGCGAGGCCCCCAAGAAGGAGGAGGCCGCCGAGGAGAAGGCTGAGAAGCCCAAGCGTACCCGCAAGAAGGCTGCCGAGGAGAGCGCCGAGGGCGAGGAGAAGCCCAAGCGCACCCGCAAGAAGAAGACCGAGGAGAGCACTGAGGAGCCCAAGGCGGAGTAAAATCCAGCTTGATATCCACCCGGGGCGGCAGAAATTGCCGCCCCGGGCGTGTGTGCGTTATGGCAGGGGAGACCGGAAGGCCCGCAGAGGCAGTATAAATTCCGAAAAAGGAATCATGTTCCAATTTTGCGGGCATACTTTGGTATCACTGTTTTGAAAAGGAGTCATTCCCATGAGTTTAGTTCCTTATGTAGTAGAGCAGACCAACCGGGGCGAGCGGTCCTATGACATCTTCTCCCGCCTGCTCAATGACCGCATCATTTTCCTGTCCGAGGAAGTCAACGACACCACTGCTTCTCTGGTAGTGGCCCAGCTGCTGTACCTGGAGAGCCAGGACCCGGACAAGGACATTCAGTTCTACATCAACAGCCCCGGCGGTTCCGTCACTGCGGGCATGGCCATCTATGACACCATGCAGTATGTCAAGTGTGACGTGTCCACCATCTGCATCGGCCTGGCCGCCAGCATGGGAGCCTTCCTGCTCTCCGCCGGCGCCAAGGGCAAGCGTCTGGCTCTGCCCAACTCCGAGATCATGATCCACCAGCCCTCCGCCGGTACCCAGGGTCAGATCACCGATATGGCCCTGCACCTGAAGCGGTTGGAAGTGGTGAAGAAGCGCATGAACCGCATCCTGGCTGAGAACACCGGCAAGAGCATCGAGCAGGTCACTGCCGACTGTGAGCGGGACAACTTCATGTCTGCCCAGGAGGCCCTGGAGTACGGACTCATCGACCGGGTGATCGAGAAGCGGTGAGAAACCGGCGCGCGCCGCAGGTTGGGCGCGCATCAGGTATCACAGAGAATTTGAGGTAATAGTTTCATGGCAAAAAACGACGAAAAGCGGTCTGTCCGCTGTTCCTTCTGCGGAAAGCATCAGGATCAGGTGCGCCGCCTCATCGCCGGGCCTGGCGCTTATATCTGCAATGAGTGCGTGCAGCTGTGCATGAGCATCCTGGAGGACGAGGGAGAGCTGACCCAGGAGGCGCTGGAGAGCGCCATCCCTGACGCCATCCCCACGCCCCGGGAGATCCACGCTGTGCTGGACCAGTATATCATCGGCCAGGAGAAGGCTAAGGTGGCCTTGTCCGTGGCGGTGTACAACCACTATAAGCGTATCTACTTCGGTGGAGCGGAGGATGTGGAGCTGCAGAAGAGCAACATCCTGCTCATGGGCCCCACCGGCTGCGGCAAGACTCTGTTTGCCCAGACCCTGGCCCGGGTGCTGAAGGTGCCCTTCGCCATCGCCGACGCCACCACCCTTACTGAGGCGGGCTACGTGGGCGACGACGTGGAGAACATCCTGCTGCGCCTGGTCCAGGCCGCTGACTACGACATCGAGCTGGCCGAGCGGGGCATCATCTATATTGATGAGATGGATAAGATCGCCCGTAAGAGCGAGAACACCTCCATCACCCGCGACGTGTCCGGCGAGGGTGTCCAGCAGGCGCTGCTGAAGATCCTGGAGGGGACCGTGGCCAATGTGCCTCCTCAGGGCGGCCGGAAGCACCCCCACCAGGAATTTATCCAGATCGACACCAAGAACATTCTGTTCATCTGCGGCGGCGCCTTTGACGGTATCGATAAGATCATCGAGAGCCGCCTGGATAAGCGCTCTCTGGGCTTTGGCGCTGAGATCCAGAGCAAGAAGGAGCGCAACGTGGGCGAGCTGATGAAGGAGATCCAGCCTCAGGACCTGCTGAAGTTCGGCATCATCCCCGAGCTGGTGGGCCGTATGCCCATCATCACCACGCTGGAGTCTCTGGACCGGGATCAGATGATGCAGATCCTCACCGAGCCTAAAAACGCTCTGGTGAAGCAGTATCAGAAGCTGATGGAGTACGACGACGTGGAGCTGGAGTACACCCACGATGCCCTGGAGGCGGTGGCCGACCGGGCTGTGGAACGGGGCATCGGCGCCCGTGGCCTGCGGGCCATTCTGGAGGAGGTCATGACTCAGGTCATGTACGATGTGCCCTCCGACCCCACCATCGCCAAGGTGACCATCAACGCCGCCTGTGTCAAGGACGGAGCGGAGCCGGAGATCCTCCGGGATCCCCAGCGCACCCAGCGCCCGCCCTTGGGAAAAGCGTCTCTGCACGCAGAGCGGGGCGGACTGCCCGGTACCCACGCTGGCTGACGAACACAGTAACAGCCCCGCGGTCCCCGGAAAACGGCGGGCCCGGGGCTGTTTTATCTTATGACAGGGGAGTTTTCTCCTGTGAAATACCCCTAGAGAGGAAGTGATTTTCATGGAAAAGGACTGGACGACCCAGCAGGTCGAAACCATGCCTGTGATTGCCCTGCGGGGCCTGACGATTTTTCCCAATGTGCTGATCCACTTTGACGTGGCCCGGGAGATCTCCATCAAAGCCCTGGAGGAAGCCATGACCGCCGGCTCGCCGGTGTTCCTGGTTGGCCAGAAAGATCTGGCCGTGGAGAAGCCGGAAGCAAAAGACCTTTACACTGTCGGCACCGTGTCCAAGGTGCGGCAGATCCTGCGCATGCCCGGAGATAACGTGCGTGTGATGGTGGAGGGCCTGTGCCGGGGCAGCCTGGATGAGCTTAAGCGCACCAGCCCCTATCTGGAGGCAGTGGTGCGCACCATCCCTGCAGAGAAGGCGGGCAATAACTCCGCCAAAACGGAGGCCCTCATCCGCTCCACTTACGAGATGTTCCAGCAGTACACCGAGCTGGCCCCCAAGACGGCCCCCGATCTGCTCATCAACGTGCTGGCCAGCGAGGACCCTGGGTACATCGCCGACTTTATTGCCCAGAACATCGCCATGCGCAACAGCGACAAGCAGGCGGTGCTGGAGGAGCTGCGCCCGGTGCGCCGTCTGGAGCGGCTGTACCGCCTGCTGTGCCGTGAGGTGGAGATCCTGGGTCTGGACATGGAGATCCAGAACCGGGCACGGGAGCAGATGTCGGATAACCAGCGGGACTACTACCTTCGGGAGCAGCTCAAGGCCATTCAGGCCGAGCTGGGCGAAGGGGAGGGGGGCGCGGACTCTGAGCTGGGCGACTACCGCAAGAAGATCGCTCAGGCCAAGTTGCCCGACGATGTGCGGGAGCGGCTGGAGAAGGAAGTAAGCCGCCTGGCCAAGCAGCCCTACGGTTCCTCCGAAGCCACCGTCATGCGCAACTATCTGGATGTGTGCCTGGAACTGCCCTGGGGCAAGAAGACCAAGGAGAAGATCAGCGTGGAGAGCGCCCGAAAGGTGCTGGACCACGACCACTTCGGCCTGGAGAAGGTGAAGGAGCGGGTGCTGGAGTTCCTGGCTGTGCGCCAGCTCACGCCTGACCTGAAGGGGCAAGTAATTTGCCTTGTCGGACCTCCCGGCGTCGGCAAGACCTCCATCGCCATGTCGGTGGCCCGTGCCCTGCACCGTAAGCTGGGCCGTATCTCTCTGGGCGGCGTCAGCGACGAGGCCGAGATCCGGGGTCACCGTAAGACCTATGTGGGCTCCATGCCCGGCCGAATCATCAGCGCCATCAACCAGGCGGGCAGCTGCAACCCTCTGCTGCTGCTGGACGAGATTGACAAGATGGGCAGCGACCACCGGGGTGACCCCGCCGCCGCCCTGCTGGAGGTGCTGGACGTAGAGCAGAACAGTACCTTCCGGGACAACTTCCTGGAGGTGCCCTTCGACCTGTCCGACGTTCTCTTTATTACCACTGCCAACACCACCGAGACCATTCCCCGTCCTCTGTTGGACCGCATGGAGGTCATCGAGCTGCCCAGCTATACCGACGAGGAAAAGCTGCAGATCGCCAAGCGCCACCTGCTGCCCAAGGAGATGAAGCGCCATGGGCTGAACAAAACCCAGCTCAAGGTGTCCGACGGCGCCATCCGGGAGCTGATCGCCTCCTATACCCGGGAGTCGGGCGTGCGTGTGCTGGAGCGGAATCTGGGCAGCTTGTGCCGCAAGGCGGCTATGAAGCTGGTGTCTGAGGATGTAAAGCAAGTGCGCATTACAGATAAGGACCTGAAAAATTTGCTGGGTGCTTCCAAATACTATCCCGAGCGGCAGGTGCTGGAGGAGCGTGTGGGCGTGGTCAACGGCCTGGCCTGGACTTCCGTGGGCGGCGAGCTGCTGGAGGTAGAGGTCAACGTGGTGCCCGGCTCGGGCAAGGTGGAGCTCACCGGCAACCTGGGCGATGTGATGAAGGAGTCGGCCCATGCCGCCCTCAGCTTCATCCGCAGTCAGGCCGACCGCTTGGGCATCCCCGCTGACTTCTACAAGGAGAAGGACATCCACGTCCATTTCCCCGAGGGCGCTGTGCCCAAGGACGGCCCCTCTGCCGGTATTGCCATCACCACCGCTATGGTGTCCGCCCTCACTGGGGCTCCTGTGCGCCGCGGCATCGCCATGACCGGCGAGGTTACCCTCCGGGGCCGGGTGCTGCCCATCGGCGGTCTGCGGGAAAAGACCATGGCCGCCCTGCGCAACGGCATCCAGACGGTGATTATCCCCGCTGACAATGAGAAGGACCTGGACGAGATCGACCAGACCGTGCGCAATGCCCTGAACTTTGTGCTGGTGGATCAGGCGGAGCAGGTGCTGGCCCAGGCTATCCTGGCCCCCGGGGGCGCGCTGGAGCGTGACAAGGCTCTGGACGCCAAGCTGCCCGATTCTCAGGGCCGGGGTCACGCCCGCCTGCGGCAGTAAGGAGGAGCGATATGGCCATCAATCTGCAAAAGGCGGAGTTCATTCTCTCCGCCGTGGCACCCAAGTTTTTCCTGCGGGATGGACTGCCCCAGGTGGCCTTTTCCGGCCGTTCCAACGTGGGTAAGTCCTCAGTCATCAACCGCCTGCTCAACCGGAAAAATTTCGCCCGGGTGGGCGCCGCGCCTGGCAAGACCACCCAAATCAACTATTTTAAAATCGACAACGCCTTCTACCTGGTGGACCTGCCCGGCTACGGATACGCCAAGGTGTCCAAAGCCGAGCGGGACCGCTGGGGCAAGCTGATGGAGAGCTACTTTGCCGACCCGGAGCTGATGACGCTGGGCGTGATGATCGTAGATTCCCGGCACAAGCCTACGGCGGACGACTGCACCATGGCTCAGTGGTACCGGGAGGCGGGCTGCCCCTTTGTGGTGGTGGCCAATAAATTGGACAAGCTGAAAAAAAGCCAGGTGGAGCCCAACCTCCAGGTGATCCGGGAGACCCTGGAGCTGGGGGAGGGGGATGTAGTCATCCCGTTCTCCGCAGAGAAGGGCACCGGACGCCAGGAACTGGTGAGCGCCATTCTGGCCAGCGTGGAGGGCCGCAAGATCCCGGGCGCTTGTCAAGGGGAGCAAAACTTGGTATAATCCCAATATTAACTCTCCATTCGATGTTTTTTCTCTGGCGGAAGGAAAGGTTCAATCATGGGTGCGCTGACGGAATTTTCAAACCATATGGACTGGCAGGGAATGCTCATGTTTCTGATGAGCGCCGTGGCCTGTCTCATCTGCCTGACCATCCACGAGCTCTCCCACGGGCTGATCGCCCGGCAGCTGGGGGACCCAACCGCCAAAGTGAATGGACGGCTCACCCTCAACCCTCTGGCCCACATCGACTGGGTGGGCCTGTTTCTGTTGCTGACCGTAGGGGTGGGCTGGGCCAAGCCTGTGCCGGTGGATATGCGCAACTTCCGTAATCCCAAAGCGGGCATGGCGGCTACCGCTCTGGCGGGCCCCATCTCCAATTTCCTGCTGGCCCTGGTGTGTATTTGTCTGGGCGGCTTTGTGTTGCGGGATGGCATGGGAAGGGCCTGGTCGGCCTATGTGCTGCTGTTTTTATGCCAGCTGGCGGTGCTCAATGTGGGACTGGGGGTATTTAACCTTATCCCCATCCCGCCGCTGGACGGCTCCCGGGTCGTGAGCGCCTTTCTGCCTGACCGGGCTTACCTGTGGCTTATGAAGCGGGAGCGGTTTCTCATTGTGGCGGTGGTGCTGCTGGCCTGGTCCGGCCTGCTGGGCGGGCCGCTGGAGGCTGCCATCGCCTGGGTCATGAAGGCCATGTGCCATGTGGCCGGATTCCCCTTTGCCATCATGGAATTCTACTTCTTCTAAGGGAGGGGCGGGATTGGACAGTCCCATCTATCATTTGCAAGGGGTGGTCAAAGACCGCTCCGAGGATCTGCAGGACTTTGTGGGGCCTTTGGACCTTATTTTGCACCTGCTGAGCAAAAACAAAATGGAGATCAAGGACATCCAGATCTCCCTGATTCTGGACCAATACCTGGCCTGGATGAACCAGCGCAAGCAGCTGGATCTGGAGGTGGCCAGTGAGTTTGTTACCATGGCCTCCCATCTGGTGTATATCAAGACCCGGATGCTCCTGTCCATCCACGACGAGGAGGCCATGAGCGAGATGGAACAGCTCATTGCCACCCTGGAGGCCCATCAGCGCAACGAAAACTATCTGAAAATCAAAGAGATCGTCCCCCTACTGGACCAGCAGTTCAGCTATGGCCGGGACTTTATCACAAAGACCCCCGAGGCCATCCAGCCCGACCGGGCCTACCGCTACATCCACCCAAAGGAGGATCTGCGGAAAGCTATGGGGGATGTTCTGGCCCGCTCGGACAACAAGCTGCCCCCGCCGGTGGCAGCCTTTCAGGGCATTGTGGGCAGGGAGCCCTATCCAGTGGCTGAAAAGGCCGCCGAGATTATTCAGCGGCTGGTCCATCTGGGGGTCACCCGGTTCCGCGCCCTGTTCCGGGGCAACCGGAGCCGCTCGGAGGTGGTGGCCACCTTCATTGCGGTGCTGGAGCTGTGCAAGGCCCACCGTCTGCGTCTGGCGGGCACCGAGGAAGACTGTACTGTCACCTGCATTCAAGGGGAAGAGGCCCAGCCTCTGGATATCACCGCCGATGCACCGGAGGAATAAGGGGGGAGAGCCATGGAAGTGAAGGAATTGGAGGCCGCGCTGGAGGGCATCCTGTTTGCAGCGGGAGAGCCGGTCGGCGTGGAGCGGCTGTGTCTCAGCCTGGAGACCGACCGGCCGACCCTGGACGCGGTAGCCCGCCAGCTCATGGACCGCTACCGCTATGAGCGCCGGGGCATCCGCATTGTGCGTATGGACGCCAGCTATCAGATGTGCTCCGCCCCGGAGTATGCCCCCTATATCCGCAAGACCCTGGAGGGGCGCAAGCCGCCCCGCCTGTCCCAGCCTGCCCTGGAGGTGCTGGCCATCATCGCCTATTACCAGCCGGTGACCCGTGCCTATGTGGATCAGATCCGAGGAGTGGACAGCGCCTATACCGTAGGTCTGCTGCTGGAGCGGGAGCTGATTGAAGAGAGCGGCCGCCTGGCTGTGCCGGGCCGACCGATTTTGTACCGCACCACGAAAAATTTCCTGCGCTCCTTTGGCATGGCCTCTCTGGAGGAGCTGCCTCCGCTGCCGGATGGCTCTCAGGAAGGCAGCCAGATGACCCTGGAGCTGGAACAGGCGGTGGAGCGCCTGCGGGCTGAGGAGGCCGGGGAAGCGGCCCCGGAAGAGGAAAAATGACCGGCTGGATTATTGCCGGAGCGGTGGTCCTGCTGATTTGGCTCATTGGCCGTGTTCCACTGGGGGCAGGAGTCTCCCGCACCCGGGAGGAGGGAAACCGGATCTGGCTGCAGCTGGGTCCGGCCAGCATCACGCTGTATCCCCGCCCCAAAAAGACCCGGACAAAACCGGCCAAAGAGAAAAAAAGCAAACCGGCCAAGGAGAAAAAGCCCAAAAAAGAGGGCAAGAAGCGAAAGCCCTTTACCCGGGAGCAGATCGTCACATTGGTGCGGCGATTTCTCTCCCTGAGTCTGGAGGCGGCAGGGAGCTTCCGGCGCAAGCTGTGTATCGATGTGCTGGAGCTGGACCTGATCGTGGGCAGCCCTGACCCGGCAGATGCGGCTATGGACTACGGCAAGGCCAGTGCGGCTCTGGGCGCCCTGTGGGGACCGCTCAACGAGGCGTTTCGGGTAAAAGATGGCCGAGCCCGGGTAGATGTGGACTTTCAGCAGGAGTACTGGGCTGTTTGGGGCCGGCTCCAGATGACCCTGACAATCGGACAGCTGGTATGGCTGGGCCTGCGCTACGGCGCGGCAGCCCTGAATATTTTGCGGGAGACCCGCAGAGACACAAATGACGCAGAGAAAGGCGGTCGCAACGATGGAAAAGCAGCATCCTCTTAATGATCTTATGAGTGTGGCGGCGGACAAGCTCCGCGCCCTGGCCGACTCCAACACCGTGGTGGGTCAGCCCATTCAGGCGGGGGACGTGACCCTCATTCCCGTATCCCGCCTGTCCTTCGGCATCGCCAGCGGCGGTACGGAGTACTCCACCAAAAAGCAGGCCGTGGGGGGCGACAACGCCTTCGGCGGCGGCACCGGAGCCAGCGGCAAGGTTGACCCGGTGGCGTTTCTCATCGTGCGGGGTGACAGCGTCAAGCTGCTGCCTGTGATGCCCCCGCCCGCTACTACTCTGGACCGGGTGATCGAGACCGTGCCCGAGGTAGTGGACAAGGTCACCGACTTTATTGACAAGCAGCAGGCCAAGTCAGCCGCCAAGGCGGAGACCGATCTGGCCGACTGATTCGCGCTTTTTTCAGCGCCGCTGCAAGAAACGGAGAAAACCGGTCATCCTAACCCCAGAGATCCGAAAGGAGGAGATGGGGTTGAGAAGAGGAACGGGAGTGCTGTTGGCAGCGGCGCTGTGTTTTGCCCTGCTGCCCCGAGCGGGTGCGGCGGAGGTAACCGTTTCGGCCCAGAGCGCGGTGCTCATGGAGGCGGAGAGCGGCCGGGTGCTGTACGCCAAGGATGCGGATACCCCACGGCTCATTGCCAGCACCACCAAACTAATGACCGCCCTGGTGGCCCTGGAATCGGGGCACAGTCTGGAGGAGGACGTGACCATTCCGGCGGAGGCGGCTGGGGTGGAGGGTTCCTCCCTCTACCTGAAGGCGGGAGAAACTGTAAAGTTAAAAACCTTGCTATATGGCATGCTTCTTCACTCGGGCAATGACGCTGCCACTGCAGTGGCCCTCACCTGCGCCGGCAGCTTGGAGGCCTTTGCCCAAAAGATGAACGAGAAAGCACAGCAGCTGGGCATGACCAACAGCCATTTTACCAACCCCACCGGGCTGGACGGGGAGGAGCACTATTCTTCTGCCTACGACATGGCCCTGCTGGCCAGGGCATGCCTGGCTGTGCCGGAGCTGAAGGAAATCACGGCCACCCGTTCCACCACCATGGAGGGGCGAACCTTTGTCAACCACAACAAGCTTCTCTGGCGCTATGAGGGGTGCGTGGGGATGAAGACGGGCTACACCCAGGCGGCGGGGCGCACCCTGGTGTCGGCGGCGGAGCGGGATGGTATGACCCTCATTGCCGTCACCCTGAACGCCCCCAGCGACTGGGCCGATCACGCAGCCATGCTGGACTACGGGTTTGAAAACTACCACATGGAAGAGGCGGTGACAGCGGGGCAGGAGCTGTGCAGCCTGCCTGTCTCCGGCAGCTTGGTGCCCTTTGTTTCTCTAAAAGCGGAGGAGACCATGCGTTGGCCGGTGGGACTGGGGGAGACGTTGGAAACCCGGCTGGAGCTGGGCGGCCTCACCAGCCTGGAGGCTCCGGTGCAGGCGGGTGTGCCCATGGGTCGGGTAGAGGTGCTGCTGAACGGGGAAGTGGTGGGAGAGAGCGATCTCTCCTGTGCCACCGCCGTCCATCGGGACCGACAGGAGCATACCGGATGGCTGGATTGGCTGTTTGGATAAACAGATGAAACAAGAAAGGGGCGGTCTCCTTGGAGGAGCGGCTGCAAAAATTGATTTCCCAGTGCGGATTGGCTTCCCGCCGTACGGCGGAGGAGTGGATCACAGCGGGACGGGTAACGGTAAATGGCCTTCCGGCTCAGCTGGGAGACCGGGCCGACCTGGACCGGGATCGGGTAGAGGTGGACGGCCGTCCTCTGCGGGGGGGCAGCCCCCGTACATACCTCATGCTCAACAAACCCAGGGGGTACGTGACCACCTTATCTGATGAGAAGGGGCGCAAAACGGTGGCCGCTCTGGTATCGGGCTGCGGAAAGCGGGTCTGGCCGGTGGGACGGCTGGATCTGGATTCCGAGGGGCTTCTGCTTATGACCGACGATGGAGAGCTGACCAACAGTCTGCTCCACCCCAGCCATCAGGTGGAAAAGGAATATCTGGTGTGGGTGACCGGGGATGTGGAAACCGCCCTGCCCATTCTGTCCGGCCCCATGGAGCTGGACGGAGAGCCGCTGGCTCCGGCCAAGGTGACCCGGGGCCGGGAGAGCGGCGGAGTGACCCAGTTGTCCATTACCATCTGCCAGGGGAAAAACCGCCAGGTGCGGCGGATGTGCGCCCAGGCGGGACTGGAGGTCACACGGCTCAAACGTATCCGGGAGGGACAGGTGTCCCTGGACCGGAAGCTCAAGCCGGGACAGTGGCGGTCGCTGACCGCCCAGGAACTGGCGGCTCTGCGGAAGCATTTGTAATATCTTGGGAAAATGCAGGCAAATTTTTGCAAGATTCCAGCGCGGACTTGCAAAAATGGCTTGCATTTTTTTCTTGGAACCGTTATGATAGAGGATGGGAATTTTGCCGTTTCCCGGCATCCTTTCCCGGAAAACTCCCTGGTTGGCCGCCAAGAGCGGGGCAGGCAGAGCGGGGAGAGAGACAGACGGCTTCTTCCATGCAGGAAGGGGCCTACATTGTCAGGAGATGAAGGATTATGAATCGGGATATTCTGGCCGTGATCCAGGAAAATATGAATACCTTCTCCAAGGGGCAAAAACGCATTGCCAACTATATCTTGGAGTCTTACGATAAGGCGGCCTTTATGACCGCCAGCCGTCTGGGCAAGCGGGTAAATGTGAGCGAGTCCACTGTGGTCCGCTTTGCCGCGGAGCTGGGCTATGACGGCTACCCCAGTATGCAAAAGTCCTTGCAAAAAATGATCCGCAACCGGCTCACGTCGGTGCAGCGCATCGAGGTGGCCAATGACCGCATCGGCGACCAGAATGTGCTGGACATGGTCCTCCAGTCGGATATTGAGAAGATCCGTCTCACCCTGGAGGATATCGACCGGGACAGCTTTGACAAGGCCACCGACGCCATCGTGGCCGCCCGGCGCATCTACATCATCGGTGTGCGCTCCTCTGCGGCCATCGCTACCTTCCTGGGCTTCTATTTCAACCTGCTGTTTGATAACGTGGCCATGATCACCGCCAACACCCCCAGCGAGGTTTTTGAGAGCCTGTTGCGGGTAGGGGAGGGAGACGTGGTCGTCGGCATCAGCTTCCCCCGGTACTCCAGCCGGGCAGTGCAGGCCATGAACTTTGCCCGGGACCGGGGCGCTACTACCATCGCCATCACCGACAGCGACGCCTCGCCCCTGGCCGTCAGCTCCAAGTACACTCTGAAGGCCCGCAGCGATATGGCTTCCTTTGTAGACTCTCTGGTGGCTCCCCTCAGCTTGGTCAATGCCCTGCTGGTGGAGGTCAGCCGGAAGAAAAATGAAGATCTGTCCAAGACCTTCCAGACGTTGGAGCAGATCTGGGAGGAGTACGGGGTCTATCAGAAGGCTCAGGACGACCAGGTATGACAGATGTATTGGTAATTGGCGGCGGAGCCGCCGGGATGATGGCGGCCCTGGCCGCCGCAGATCAAGGCGCCCAGGTATGCCTGCTGGAGCGCAACCCCAAGGTGGGGCGCAAGCTGTATATTACCGGCAAGGGCCGGTGCAACGTAACGAACCACTGCGGCGTAGAGCAGGTGCTTGCCAGCACCCCTAGAAACAGCCGCTTTCTCTACGGGGCCATGACCCGCACACCGCCTCAGTGGGTGGAGAACTTCTTTGAGGAGTTGGGCGTGCCCCTGAAGGTGGAGCGGGGAAACCGGGTCTTTCCCCAGTCTGACCGCTCCGCGGATATCATTGACGCATTGTTCCGCGCTCTCCAGCGCCGCAAGGTGCCCATTCTCCAGGACCGGGTCCTGGAGCTGCGTCCCCAGGAAGACGGCTCCTTCACTGCGGTGGGAGAGGGAGGCGAATATTCCGCCCGGACGGTGGTGCTGGCCACCGGAGGGGCGTCCTACCCCGCAACCGGCTCCACCGGAGACGGCTATACTATGGCTGAGGCCCTGGGGCACACCATTGTCCCGGCCAAGCCCTCTCTGGTGCCGTTGGAGGCGGAGGAGTCTTTTTGTGCCCAGATGCAGGGCCTGGCCCTGAAAAATGTAGTGCTGAAGGTCAAAAACAAAAAGAAAAAAGTGATCTTCCAGGAGCAGGGGGAACTGCTGTTCACCCACTTCGGCATGTCAGGCCCTCTGGTGCTCAGCGCCAGCGCCCACATGCGAGACTTTGAGAAGGACCAGTACACCTGCGTCATTGACCTCAAGCCCGCTCTGGATGAGGAGAAGCTGGACCAGCGCCTTCTGCGGGAGCTGGGTGAGAACGCCAACCGGGACATGCACAATCTGCTGGGTGCTCTGGCGCCCCGGCTGTTGGTGCCTGTGCTGCTGGAACTGACTCAAATTCCCGGAAACCGCAAGGCCCACGATGTGACCCGTCAGGAGCGCCGGCGGCTGCTGGAGACTCTGAAGGGACTTACCATCCACGTAAAAGGTCCCCGCCCCATTACCGAGGCCATCGTTACCTCCGGCGGGGTGAAGGTGGGAGAGGTAGACCCCAAGACCATGGAGTCCAAGAAAGTTCCCGGGCTGTATCTGGCCGGAGAGCTGCTGGACGTAGACGCCTACACGGGAGGCTTCAATCTCCAGATCGCCTGGGCCACCGGCCGCTGCGCAGGAGAGAGTGCGGCCCATGCTGCTCAGGAAACCGGAGAAGAAAACGCATAGGGAGAGAGAACTATGGAAAATCGCAGTATCGCCATCGACGGCCCCGCCGGGGCAGGGAAGAGTACCCTGGCCCGAGCGCTGGCCAAAGAGATCGGCTATCTGTATGTGGACACCGGAGCCATTTACCGCACGGTAGCCCTTCGCTGCAAGCAGGAGGGGGCCGATCCCTCCGATCCGGAGCAGGTCGCTCCGCTGCTGGAGGGACTGGACCTTCGTATGGCTTACGGGGAAGACGGTGTACAGCATATGTACTTGTCGGGCAAGGATGTGTCCGAGGACATCCGGCACCATGAGATTTCCGGCATGGCCTCCCAGGTGGCCGCCCTGCCCCAGGTGCGTGCCTTCCTGCTGGACTTCCAGCGCCGTCAGGCTCAGGAGCACGACGTGGTTATGGACGGACGGGACATCGGCACGGTGGTGCTGCCCCACGCCGGGGTAAAGATCTTCCTCACGGCTGATCCCGAGGCCCGTGCCCGCCGCCGCTGTCTGGAGTTGGAGATGCGGGGGGAGAAGGCGGAATTTTTTGAGATCCTCCACGATATCCAGCAGCGGGATTATCAGGATGCCCACCGGGAAGTGGCTCCCCTGCGTCAGGCCGAGGACGCGGTGCAGCTGGATACCACCCATCTGGATCTGAAGGGCAGCCTGGAGGCCTTGATCAATCTGGTAAGGGAGAGAATCGCCCTGTGAGTATGGAAACGATTTATCGGCTGCTGTACTGCATTGTAAAGCCATTTTTCTGTCTGTGCCACCCGGTGCGGTCCGTTGGCCGTGAGAATATCCCGGAGGGGGCCGTGGTGCTGTGCGCTAACCACACCGCCCTGACCGATCCCCTGTTTGTCTGCTTTGCAGCAAAGATGCGCTATCAGATCCGGCCCATGGCCAAGATCGAGTTGTCCCGGGTGCCCCTGATCGGCTGGCTGCTGGGCAAGGCTGGGGTCATCTATGTGGACCGCGGCCACGCCGATGTCAAGGCGGTCAAATCCGCTCTTGCCTGCCTGAAGGGAGAGGGCAAGCTGCTGATTTTCCCCGAAGGGACCCGAGTCCACGAGGGGGAGGATGTGGCGGCCAAGGGGGGTGCGGCCCTGTTTGCCACCCGCACGGGAAGCCCCATCCTGCCGATATATGTTACTCGGAAAAAGCCCTGGTTCCGGCCTACTACGGTGGTCTTCGGACAGCCCTTCCATCCCCAGATTGCAGGGCGGAAAGCGACCGCGGAGGAGCTGGACCAGATCACCCATACCGTGATGGACCAGATCCATCAGCTGGGGGAGGGGTTGGAATGAAGATCCGTCTGGCCAAGTCCGCCGGCTTCTGCTACGGTGTGAAGCGGGCGGTGGAGCTGGCTGAGTCGGCCGCCCAGTCCGGCGAGCCCTGTGTCATGCTGGGCTATATCATCCACAACAGCGATGTGGTGGACCGCCTGGCCAGCCAGGGCGTGAAGGTAGTAGAGGATCCCGACCAGGTGCCCCAGGGGTGCGGCGTGATCATCCGCTCCCACGGGGAGAGCCGGGAGACCTATGAGCGCCTGGAGAAGCGGGGAGCCTGCATTCTGGACGCCACCTGTCCCAACGTCAAGCGCATCCATCAGATCGTCTCCCAGGCAGAGGAGCAGGGGAGACAGCCGGTGATCATCGGCACGCCCCATCATCCGGAAGTGACTGCCATTGCTGGCTGGTGCAGCCATCCGGTGGTGCTCTCCGGCGCCCAGGAGCTGGAAGCGTGGCTCCAGGAGGACGAAAACAGGAAAAATCTTCCGCTGACTTTTGTCTCTCAAACCACCTCTACCAGAAAAATCTGGGACGGGTGCGTGAAAAAAGCAAAAAAAGAGTGTACAAACGCGGAATTTTTTGATACAATATGCGGAGCGACATCGAAACGCCAGGAGGAAGCCCATCAGTTCGCCGCGCAGTGCGACAAAATGGTGGTCATCGGCGACGGTAAAAGCTCCAACACCAAACGCTTGGCGGAGATTTGCCGGGAGTCCTGTCCGGATGTGCAGCTCATTGAGCGCGCAGCGGACTTGGATTTAAGCCGGCTGGCCCAGGCAGAAGTTGTCGGCATCACGGCGGGTGCTTCGACTCCCGCGTGGATAATAAAGGAGGTCTGTGACAAAATGAGCGATGAAATCATGGAGATCGAAAAATCCTTTGCGGAGCTGCTGGAGGAGTCGATCAAAACTTTGAATACGGGGGATAAGGTAACTGGTACTGTGGTTGCGATCACACCCACTGAGATCCAGGTTGATCTGGGCACCAAGCACGCCGGCTATATTCCCGTATCCGAGCTGACTGACGATCCCACCGCCAAGGTGGAGGATCTGGTCAAGGTCGGCGACGAGATCGAGACCTTTGTGGTCCGCGTCAACGACCAGGAGGGTGTTGTCACCCTGTCCAAGAAGCGCCTGGACGTTGTCAAGGGCTGGGAGGAGATCGAGACCGCCCGTGAGAACGAGACCGTGCTGGAGGGCGTGGTCACTGAGGACAACAAGGGCGGCGTGGTCGTGTCCGTGAAGGGCATCCGCGTGTTCGTTCCCGCTTCTCAGACTGGTCTGCCCCGCGAGACTCCCATGAGCACCCTGCTCAAGCAGAAGGTGCGCCTGGTGATCACCGAGGTCAACCGTGCCCGCCGCCGCGTGGTGGGTTCCATCAGCCGCGTGCTGCGCGCTGAGCGTGCTGCCGCCGCCGAGAAGGTCTGGGCTGAGATCGAGGACGGCAAGCGTTATACCGGCACCGTGAAGTCCCTGACTTCTTACGGCGCCTTCGTGGACATCGGCGGCGTGGACGGCATGGTTCACATCTCCGAGCTGTCCTGGTCCCGCATCAAGCACCCCTCTGAGGTGGTGAAGGTGGGCGACACCGTGGACGTGTACGTCATCTCCGCTGACCCCGAGAAGAAGAAGATCTCTCTGGGCATGAAGGATCACAGCCAGGATCCCTGGACTGTGTTCACCAGCACCTATCAGGTGGGCGACGTTGCCAACGTTCGCATCGTGAAGCTGATGACCTTCGGCGCCTTCGCCGAGATCGTTCCCGGCGTGGACGGCCTGATCCACATCTCCCAGATCGCCGATCACCGCATCGAGAAGCCCGGCGACGTGCTGGCTGAGGGCGATAAGGTGGACGTGAAGATCACCGATGTGGATATGGAGAACAAGAAGGTCTCCCTGTCCATCCGCGCTCTGCTGGAGGCTGCTCCCGCTGAGGAGGAGCCCGAGGTGGAGGAGTAATCCTCATACGCTCAAGCGCTGCATCCGAACCATCGGATGCAGCGCTTTTTTATGCTCAAATGGGCCCTGCCCCAGGGAAAGACAGGTAAAATATTTGTGAAACCTGGGGCAGAACTTGTCAAACGGGGAAAAAGTGGTTATAATAAAAAAGAATAAAGCCCTGCGGATACATATTTGCTCCCCTGTGACCCCAGGAGACGAATGACGAGAGCGCAGCCAACAAAGTGAGGGAATTGACGAAAGAGCCCCGGAGAGAACTGAATCTACCCAAAGAACAAGCGTGCACAAGCAGGTTCAGGCTTTTCCGGACTGAAGTGGAGGTGTAGGCGTTGTTTCAGATCGGAGATAAGGTGGTCCACCCCATGCACGGGGCGGGTATCGTAGACAGCATCGTACAAAAGAAGGTCAATGGGGTCATGCGGGAATACTATGTGTTGAAGCTGCCGGTGCGTGCCATGGTGGTCATGGTGCCCACAGAGAACTGTGAGGAGATCGGTGTGCGTCCCATTGTGGACCGGGAGCAGGCAGACCGGGTATTAGCGGCCATTCCGGACATCCAGGTGGAGATGACGCAGAACTGGAACCGCCGCTACCGGGAAAATATGGAGCGGATCAAAAGCGGTGACCTGTTCGAGGTGGCCCGGGTGGTAAAGGGACTGATGCTTCGGGATGTGCAGAAGGGGCTGTCCACCGGGGAGCGGAAGATGCTCCACTCTGCCAAGCAGATCCTCATCTCTGAGATCGTCATGTGTCAGAGCAGCAGCTATGAGGACGTGGAGGCGTGCATCGACCACGCCTTGGCTTGACATATCTGCCGGGGCAGAACAATAGGATGAGAAAGAGGGGCCGGAAGGGCTCCTCTTTTGCAAGGAGTGAGACATATGGCAGGATTGCTGTCCCGGCTGGGGCGGAAGCAGAAAAAAACGGTGCGTGCGGCGGTGGTAGTAGCTGCTGGCTCGGCCACCCGGATGGAGGGGATTGACAAGGTACTTACCCCTCTGGCTGACGTGCCGGTGCTGGTGCGTACCCTGCGGGTGTTCCAGAACTGTGACGATATCGACGAGATCGTGGTGGTCACCCGGGAGGACCTGCTGGTGGAGGTGAGCCAGCTGTGCAAGGCCTTTGCCTTGGATAAGGTGAGCAAGGTTGTGGTAGGCGGCAAGGAGCGGATCAACTCAGTGCTGTGCGGCCTGCGGGAAGTGCGGCAGGATGCGGAGCTTATCGCCATCCAGGACGGCGCGCGGCCTTTCCTGACCCAGGAGGTCTTAGGAGAGGTGCTGGAAAAGGCGGAGGCCACCGGAGCTGCCGCTCCCGCCATCCCGGTGACCGACACTATCAAGCGGGTGGAGAATGGACTGGCCGTGGAGACCCCGGACCGCTCGTCTCTTTTTGCGGTACAGACGCCCCAAGTGTTTGAGGCGGGGCTCATCCGTGCAGCGGTAGAAAAGGCGGTGGAGGAGGGTGTGACCCTCACCGACGACTGCGCCGCCGTGGAGCGGCTGGGGATGAAGGTATCCCTCACCCAGGGAAGCCGGGAGAATATCAAGATCACCACGCCATTGGACCTGTTCCTAGGCGAGGCGATCCTGGATGCCAGAGACGGGAGGGTACTGTGATGCGCATTGGACATGGATACGACGTACACCGCCTGGTGGAGGGACGCAAGCTTATTTTGGGCGGGGTAGAGGTACCCCACACGTTGGGGCTGCTGGGCCACTCGGACGCCGATGTGCTCACCCACGCGGTCATGGACGCCCTGCTGGGGGCGGCAGCCCTGGGCGATATCGGTCGCCACTTCCCGGATACCGATCCGGCCTACAAGGGAGCGGATAGTCTGGTTTTGCTGGACCATGTGATGGCTCTGCTGGACCAGGCGGGCTGGAAGGTAGGCAATGTTGATGCCACCATTCTGGCTCAGAAGCCCAAGCTGGCCCCCCATATCCCTCAGATGCGGGACAATCTGGCCCGACACATGGGAGTGGAGCCGGGACAGGTGAATGTGAAAGCTACCACCGAGGAGAAGCTGGGCTTTACCGGTGCGGAGCAGGGCATTGCCGCCCATGCGGTGTGCCTGCTGGAACGAAAATAAAATAAGCCCCCGCAGGGGCAAAGAGAAAAATAGAGCATAGACTGGTCCAGGGGAGAAGGACTCGGCATGGTCCCGGCCCCCGAGAAAGGAGCCATGTCATGCTCTATTATCTTATCATCTGCCGGTCCCTCACCTACGCCCAGCGCACCGCAGCCGCTCTGGGGCGGGCGGGGATCACGGCTCATATTTTCCGGACTCCCCGGCAGATTGCCGGAGAGGGCTGCAGCCACTGCGTCAAGATCCGCCAACATGATCTGGAGGATGCCCTGGCGGTGCTGCACCAGGTAGGACTGCCGCCCAAGCGGGTCTTTCTGGCGGATAACGGCGGCGGATATGAGGAGGTGCGCCTGTGATCTATTTGGACAGTGCCGCCACCACCCTGCAAAAGCCGCCTCAGGTAGCCCGGGCCTCGGCCTGGGCCATGGGGCATCTGGCCAGTCCCGGCCGGGGAGGGCACTCCGCCGCCATGGCGGCAGCGGATACAGCCTTTGCCTGCCGCCAGGAGGCAGCCCGCCTGTTCCACCTCTCCGACCCGGAGCGGGTGGTTTTTACCTTTAACGCCACCCACGGCCTGAACATTGCCATCAAATCTCTGGTGCGGCCGGGGAGCACCGTGGTCATTTCCGGTTATGAGCACAACGCTGTCACCCGGCCCCTTCATGCCATCCCTAATGTTACGGTGCGGGTGGCAGAGAGCCCTCTTTTTGACCGGAGGGGAGCGGTGGAGGCCTTCCGGAGCGCCATCACGCCGGAGGTATCTGCCGTGGTGTGCTGCCACGTCTCCAATGTGTTTGGGTTCATCCTGCCCGTGGAGGAGATTGCCGGGCTGTGCCGGGAGCGGAACGTCCCGCTCATCGTGGACGCATCCCAGTCGGCAGGGTGCGTTCCTCTGGATATGGAGGCGCTGGGCGCGGCCTATATGGCCATGCCGGGTCACAAGGGGCTCTATGGTCCCCAGGGTACCGGCCTGCTCCTGTGCGGCGACACGGCGCCACAGCCTCTGCTGGAGGGGGGGACGGGGTCGGCCTCCCTGGTGCAGACCATGCCCGACTTTCTGCCCGACCGCCTGGAGGCAGGGACCCACAATGTGGCAGGTATTGCAGGGCTGTTGGAGGGGCTGCGTTTTGTGCGGCGAACCGGAGTGGAGAACATCGGCCGCCGGGAGAGCGCACTGATCCGCCGCCTGTCCGCCGGACTGGAGCAAATCCCAGGGATCACCATGTTCCGCGCCCGGGACCCCAGAGCCCAGGCAGGGGTGCTGTCCCTCCAGGTGGAGGGAATGGACAGCGAGGAGCTGGGAGAGCGGCTGGGACGGCGGGGAGTGGCCGTACGGGCTGGCCTGCACTGTGCCCCTCTGGCCCACAAGACGGCGGGCACGCTGGAGGAGGGGACCGTGCGCCTGAGTGTGTCCGCCTTCAACCAGCCCTGGGAGATGGACGCCGCGGCCCGGCAGCTGCGGCAGATCTGTTCCAGAGCCGGAGTGTAAAACGAACAAAAAACAAGATCCCCTGGCGCCGCAATATTGGGGCGCCAGGGGCAAATGGCCTCAAGCATTGTAAAGCGGAGGGGGAACCGGTCGGAATGGAAAGGTAAGTTTTTCTTGCATTTCAGGAGACTTTGTGTTATATTATTCAGGCAATCAACTTGCAGGTGTAGTTCAATGGCAGAATGTCAGCTTCCCAAGCTGAACACGGGGGTTCGATTCCCCTCACCTGCTCCATAAGGAAAACCCCCGGAACCCTTGAAAAATCAGGCGTTCCGGGGATTTTTTATGCTTTGCAACCACCCGTGTAAAAATCAAATTTGGGCGGGATTTGGTGGAATTGGTGGTGGAAAAGGTGGTGGAACAAAATTAGATGGGCGGGCTGTTGTTGAAGCCCTGGGCCTTGGCCGCGGCGTACTTCACGCCCTCGCCGTCTGCCCCGGTGTTTTCCTCCCGGTTCTTGTCCACGATTTTGCCCAAGACAAGTCCAATTGCTGTACCAATGGGGGTAAAAACCACCGTCCAGCACATCAGCGCGCCGGTGTACTGGTATTTGATGCTTAGCACTGCCAGCACAAAGCCGCCGAAAAGGCCAAGGAACAGAAACAAAAGAAGATACACGCCATACCGGTTTGTGAATCCGATAGAGATCATGTGCTCAATAAACCGGTTTTTCTTCCCGGACGCGCGCCGCCCGCTCATGCCAGACCATGGGCCTTTGCAAACTTGTACATGATTGCCGCGGCCTGCTCACGGGTGAGCAGATCCTCCCACATATAGTTGGGGCTGCCGTCGGCCATGGTGCCGCCGCCGCTGAAAATCTCGTTCTGGATGGCCCACTCTCTGGCCTCTTTGGACCAGGTGCCGCTGTCATTGTCCCGCAGCTCGGTGCGGTACTGGTCCATGTACTTTTTCCAATCGTCATAGCTCACGATCTCGTCAACCTCGCTTTCTGCTTTGCTGGCATAGTCCGGCAGGCAATAGCCACGGATGTACCGGCCATTTACGGAGAGGGTGCGGCGGGCTACTGCCTCGCCCTTGTTGCCCTCAATGACTGTGATGGTGTTGCCCACCACCTGCTCCACGATGCCCACATGGTTGGGGGCACCGGTGCAGTCGGTAGTGGCGTAGTTGGCCCCGTCCTTCCAGTAGTACATGATGATGTCACCGGGCTGGGGTCTGTATGCGTCGTTTTCCTGCCAGCGGCCGGCAGCCTGATAAAGTGCTACCATCTTCCCGCAGCTACACTCACCAAAGACAATGTCGTGCAGTCCGGCAGCCATTCCGGCAGCGGTCACGGTGGTGGCGCACCACTCGTCTGTGTACTTGACGGGGTAGCCTCTGGGCAGAGGGTCCTGGGTGTTGTACAGGTCAATAATGGATTTGTACTTGCCGTTTTTTTCGGACCATCCAAGCCACCCCCGCATTACGTTGACTACATCACTCCGCAGTTCCGCTTCCGTCATCGAGGCTCACCTCCTCCGGCGCGTTGATGACGTTGGTCATGTCCACCAGGCTGTCAATGAGCTGAGACAGGGCCTCGGTATCAATGGGATAGTTGATGTACTCGGCAGAGGTCTGGACCATGGCCATGACCCACTCTTTTCGGGTGGCTCCGTCATTAAATTTCTGCTCTGCCTGCTCCATCAGATCAACCAGCAAGCCAAGGAGGGCGGCCCAGTTCTTTTCCTGGGCGGCTTTCTGGACGTACTGGACCAGCTTGACGGCCAGGGGAATACAGGCCGCCAGGCCGGAAAGAATGGCAACAACGAGGGAAACAATTTGCTCAGTGTTCATAGTTGGCTCCTTTCATAGTCCCATCCGGGCCAAGACATATGTAATGCCTGCGGCAAGCACGGCCCAGATGACCTTGTCCACAATGTCGTTCCACCGTTTCTTGGGGATCTCCTGTTCTCCCTTTTTCCAGGCAATCAGCTCGTCCAGCTTTTCCATGATGTTGTCGTACTGCTCATTGCGGGCCGCCTCCGCTTTCTCCAGATCACGGAGGCGGTCGTACATTTTTTCGTGGGTGTTGCGGGATTGCTCCTGAAAGCGTTCAAACTGTTTCTCCAGCATCTGCGCTTTGGCCAGGCCGATGCAATCCCGCTGAGGGTCTAAAATGCACTTTTCGTCAGGCATTGTATACCTCCCAGCCATCCGGGTACGCGTCGGGGGCCCAGGTGTTGCCGTCGATTTTGGACCGGTACAGCACGCCGTTGTACCTCACGATGTCCCCGGTGTTGTAAGCGTCATGGGAGCCGGTAGGCTGTACCCAGTCGGGATATTCGGTAGGGCCAGGATCTTCTCCGCCTCCGCCGTCAACTTCTTCCCAGCCAGACGGGTACACATCGGGGGCCCACACGTTGCCATCGATTTTCGACCGGTACAGGGTGCCGTTGTAGTTGACCACGTCGCCGGTGTTGTAGGCATCGTGCGCGCCGGACGGCTGAGCCCAGACGGGGTATCCAGACTCGTCCAGCCCAAAAGCGGTGTACAGGCTTTCGGTTCCCTCTCCAGGGGGGTAAATGTCCTGGCTCATGTGGTCCTGTGCCACTTTGTACAGCTGGGGATCTCCCACGGGGTTGGTCCCGTGGGAGATAATATCCCCCGTTTTGTAGTAGGTCTGGGCAGTCCAGGCGGGGTACACGCTGGCGATCTCCAGGGCCTGGTCCTCTGTCAGCGTCGCCGCAAAGACCTGGAGCGCACGGCGGAGCTGTTCCGCGGCAAGCAGTCTGTTCATTCGGTCACCCCCAGCAATGTGTTGAGAACCTCGGTGTCGGTTGGTTCGGGTTCAGGCGTGGGTTTTTCTGCCTCTGCCTGCTTCCACGCCTCCCACGCCTCAACGTCAGGCTCTACGGTATACGATGTCGCACCGTGCTCGTCGGTGTTTGGGGTGATTTTGACAAAGCCGTTGTACTGGAGGTACATGGACTCTTGTTCTTCGGTCAGGAGGATAAAGCCGGGTTTGTAGTTAGATTGGTTTGACAGTGTTTCAGGATTGATGTACAAACGTATTCCTCCTTTCATCCTATTGCCACATAAAAATAAGTTGTTGAAGCAGCGTTTAATTGAGAATCGGCCGCATAGGAACTATACCAAGCCACCGTATTTTCAGAAAAAGAAACTGTGCAAAACGTATTTGATGTTTGATTTTGTCCAGAAAATTCCGTTTGCACATTTGTTACCCCATTGCACACAAGCATGTGAATTCCAGTTAAATTTTTGTTTTGATCTACGGGAGATACATATAAAAGTTTTGGAGGAAAATTAAAAGTTAAAGACTTTTGATTTCCGCTTCCATAAGTTCCGGTTCCTTGATAAGTTCCAGTTTCAATTTGAGCCCCGCTGGACACCATCTGGGACAAAAGCTCCAGCGTTTTATCCAGAGACCCGCCCCAGCCGATAGGGGTGCGCACAGCCTCCGCAATGGTGACGGGGAGCACATTCTGGTCATTGAGAGTCAGCCCAGCCACGCCTCCGATGTTGGGGAATGTAATGGCCGTTTTGGTGTACGTCCATGTGCGGGTGGCGGTTACCGGGCTTCCGTCGTTTTCCACCGTGGCGGTGATTTTGATGGTGCCCTCTCCTGTGGGGAGTTCCATGACCGGGATGTTATAGGCAAAACCGGAATCCACGGTGACAGCGGCGTATTGCACGTCGTTGACCGTCCGCACAATGGAAATCTGGTTGCCGGTGTCGCTGGACACGGTGTAGGGCACATCCGACGTAATGGTGCCCAGATCTGTGTCAGAGCCGGAAATCACCAGAGCAGAGGCGGAAATCACCGGAATAGCCGCGCTGGTGTTGTAAGCGCCGTAAACATCATTGGCCCCGGCCTTGACCCGGTACTGCACCGTGCTCCAGGAACCCGGCGTGTCCGTGTAGCTGGTGCCGCTTCCGCTGTAAATCTGAGTCCACCCGCCGCTGTCTGCGTTGCGCTCCAGGATGTAGTTGGTGGCCTGAGACACAGCAGACCAGGAGATGGGCACGCTCTGGCCCTGCATGATCTGTCTGGGGACGGTCAGGGTGTCAATGGTGTACGGCAGGACGGTGACAACGGTACTGCTCACATAGGCACTGGTGAAACCGCTCGACACGGCGGCCACGCGGTACTGCACTTGTGTCCACGCCCCGGCCACGTCGTTGTAGCTGGTGCTGGCATTGTTCTGGATGGTCTGCCAGGATTCACCGTTGACGGACCGCTGGAGGGTGTAAGAGGACGCGCCAGAGACAGCAGACCACGACACCGCAATGGTGGAGCCAGCGGGCACAGAGGACGTGGGAACGGTGATGGAGGCAGGGGCGTTGGGGACGGTGTTGGCGGTGATGTTGCCGTTATCATCTACGATTAAGTCAGAGGGCATGACCATAGCGGGACGAACACCATGCGAACGATCAGCGCCATCATTATTGTAAGCACCATCGGAACGAACGTACCATGCTCTAAAGCCATTATCGGTATATGGCGAACGGGTCCACCAACTAGCAGGTGAACCATTGTAATTAGCAATTCGTTTTTTGTCGGCAGAAGTAGTCGTTCCAGACTGGAAATAAGACAACTTTGCACCATCTATTGGAAAATAAGAGCCGCTACTAGTGGTCCATCCGACTTCATACGCGCTAAGCAGAAACAACTTAGTTGAATATCCGTTTGCGCCGCTGTTTACCTGAGAACTGCCTCCACCGACGCAGTATGGAATTTTTACGGTTTTGATAACAGATTGAATTTCAGAAGAAAAAAGTTGAATAAGTTCGTAATTAACAATATAGTTAATTCCGTTATTGCCTGTAAAACTGTTATACCCGTCTGCGTTCCAAAGACCTTCGTAATAAATATCTTGACGCAACAGCCACGTACCGTTACAGGACGCGTCATACATAGAGGACGGCTTACCCTGATGCACCACAATGTAGTTCTGCGGGGAGCCGCTTTCATTGAGTTTCAGGACGGTGCCCACCGCCACGTTGCCGAGTTGCTGTGCCATCAGTTACCACCCCCGTTGTAATAGACCTGGAAAGCCGAGGCGGTGAGGCCTGCGTTTCCCAAGGTATTGATTGCCTGCTGTGCGGCATTTACCTGCTCCATCAGGTAGTTATAGCCGTACTGTTCAGGGAGCCCCGCGTCTGCGCCGTTGGGGGCCACGATCTGGCCGCCTGTCCAGTTGGTTGGCAGGTCGGCGGGTAAAATCACATTAGCCATTGAGTGCCTCCTGTACCGGGATGGTGTGGGTCAACACCTGCGTGGTGGTCACGGGGACGTAGCAGGTGGACGAGGTCAGAGCGTTGCCGTAGGCGTTCACCAGTTCAATTAAAGTGATGGTTTCCACCTGGGACGGCTGGACGGTGTAGGTGACGGTCAGGGTGTTGCCGTCTACCACCTTGTTGATGGCGGACACCATGAAAGAGCCGTTCAGTCGGGCGGCCGCCACATCCGAAGATGTGAAGCTGGCAACGTCGTTAAGCAGTTTTTGCTGGATGGAAGGGGTCGAGGCCATTTTGAACACTCCTATGGGCGTGTCGGTGGCAAAGGGTAGATCACCCAAAGACCACGCCGACATGATGTAGTTCCACGTCCGGGACGAATTGGAAATCTGCTCCGACAAGGTCAGCGTGGAATTGACCAGCGGAGAGTTGACATAGACGATGTGCGCGGGCTTGATCTTGCCAATGGTGATGGCCAGCTCGGTAGCGTAGGACTGATTCTCGGCAAAGGATTCGATGTAAAGGGTATAGTTTGGGTAGTCCACCCGCACGTTCCACTGTCCGGGGCCAATCAGTTCGTCCAGCTTTTGATACAAAAACTGGAGGGTAAACGGGGGCTTGGTAGAAATGCGGTTGATAAGCCGCGCTTGCCGGAAAGCAAGGGTTTCGGTGGTCGGATTGGCCACGATGCCCAGGATTTGCTCCCACTGCTGCACCGCGCCCAGGTCCATGGTCTGGAAGAAAAAGTTCTGCGCCACGGCGGTGATTTCCCCGGCCAGGGCCTCAAACTGCTGTTCCTCCGTCTGGCAAATCACTTGGTAGTCCAGGACCTCCCGATACCAAGGAGGAAGCAGGGACAGCAGGTCATAATCTAATTCAAGAGGATTCACTCAAACTCACCGTCCCCAATGTGGGCACCTGCTGAGAGGCCCCGGTCTGTGTCAATGTAAGGTCAGCCGTGCCGCCGTTCAGCTCCACGCCGGTGGCGTTTACTACGCCGGTCACAGTCAGGATGGCGGCGGTTACGCGGGCCACATATACGTTGGCCTGATACTCCACGGTGGTGGTGCCAAGCTGAGTGTCCCAGGACTGGCACACAGTCAGCAGATAGGCGGAGATGGCAGACTCCACGCCGCTCTGCACCTGTTCGATGGAATAGCCAGACTGGAGGGTCAGCGTGGCCGTGACGTTGATATCAAGCGCCGTGGGGGTGGTAATGGTCACCTTTGCCCCGATGGGGGCAAGGCCGAGCCCCAGGCCGCTGGCGGGCGGGTCGATGGCGTTCTGGACATTCTCGACCAGTTCAGGGGATGCGGGGGCGTAATCTGCGCCCAAGATGGAGCACGCCACGGTGCCGCCGCCATCCCAGGTGGGGTACACTTGCACAGCGCCCACGCCGTCAATGGCCAGGATGTTCTGCCGGTAGTCGGCAATGTTGCCGCCGAAGGGCTTTTCGGTCAGAGCCGTAATGAGGCGGGCCCGCAGCTCGGTGTCTGTCTCCGTATCGTCCCCGGGCACCAGAATGTCGGTGATCTGCGCGGAGGTCAGGCCGGGAATGGCGGTAATGGGGAGAATGGGCCCGGTGTACTCGTTGCCGATAGTGCCGGCGGTTTCCGCCGTGAGTTGATACTGGTATGTTTCGTCTGCCACCTGAGAGGTCACCACAAAATTGATGGAGTTGGCCCCATTGATGGTGGAGAATCGGGCTCCAATGGGCACGTCAGCGTTGAACACGCCAAGCCGCACCGCCGCGGAGGCCGGATACCGGGAGATGCCCCCCAGCACGGCCAGATAGTCCAGGGACTGCCCCACAGCAGTCTGTACAAAGGCCTGTTGCTGTACCTGGTTCAAAGTCAGATAAAACCCGGCCAGCACAAAGGCCGCAGGAGAAAGCGCGGTGGGAATGGGGGCCGTGTCTCTCTTGTCGTAGGTGTCGGGCACCTGGTCCAGCATTGTCTGCCGAAGGTTTGCATAGGTGTCTTTGGAAAAGTCGATCAATTCAAATTCACCTCCACGGTGGTCTGTGTCTGGCCGTATACGGTGTTGACGGTGAGAGAGCAGGTCATGGAATCGCCGTCCATGGTGTACTCAAAATTGGAGATCCCCAGCACCCGCTCGTCTACGCTTAAAGCGTCTTTGATGCGGCGCTGCACTTCGGAGGCTACATAACCGGGATTCTGGCCCAGCAGGCCGTCCCATTGCATGCCAGAGTTGGGGGAATATATTTGCCACCGGAACCTCTCAACGTTTAGGATAATTTCCACCGACTGCCGCACGGCCTCCAGGTTGTCCACCTCGCCTTGGATGCGGTTGCTGTCTTTGTTGATGTACCACGTCAAGGAGGGCTGCTGGATGAAGGTCACGCCGGTGGAAATATTTGCGTTTCCGCTGTCTGGTAAAACCGCCATCAGCTCGCCTCCTCAAACACTCTGGACAGAACGATGAATTTCTGCCCGTTCTGGACTCTTAGCAGCAGGACCTTGTCCCCGACCTCCAGGGCCCGGTTTAAAATGATGTAGCCGCCCTCTACGGGGAGAGGCTGGCCGTTTTCTTGGCACACGATTTCGGACTGGAGAAGCGCGTCCCCGGTGTTTCCACCCTCTGGGTTGGTGTGGTTGTGCTGCAGAATGGGGATCTTCTTTTCTACCACGGAGGCAGTCAAGAGCAAGATCCCCGCCCGCAGCGGCGCCATGGAGGTGTTGATGGTGATTTCCAGCGGGCCCACAGCGGTCACGGTGCCAACCCGAAGGTCAGCAGGCTGGGAGGCTTCCCGGTTTTCCGCCATCATCTGATATAAAACATCTTTCAGTTCCACGGTATCACCTCAAATTGCCAGGGTTTCAAACTCCATGGTGTGCTCGTCGTTGCGGAAAGTGTGGGTCACCTTTTCCAGCAGCACATACTGGTCCAGGTTGATGTCGCCCAGGTATTCCACCTTCATCAGCACCATCTGGCCAGCGCGCAGCCCGGGAACGCCAAGGGACTCTACTTTTAAAGTCCGCATGCGCCGGTTGTAATACCCAAGGGTGGCGGTTGCCTGCGCTTGAGCTTGAGCGTCGTTGACATCTCCGTCAACTGTCTGGTAAAGCTGCAGCAAGCCCCACTGGGCAATGTTGGCGGAGTCCTCAGCCACAAAAACATCAGCGCGGCCCGTTTCCTCGTTGGGTCGGGCCAGCTTGACATAGTTATAGGTCTGTTCGTCAATGTCGGTCTTATAGGTGTAGTTGGTGAGCAGCGACTTGTCCCCAATGACCACGTTTGAGATCATGTCCTCGGGCCGCTGGAGGGCTACGCCGTTGCCGTCATCGTAAAACACATAAATGTCACCGGTGTTCAGCAATGTTCGCTGCACCGCTTCTCCGATGATGTCCAGGCAGCTCTGGTCCTCTTTGACGTAGGACGGGAGCGCATAACCAGTGTTGGCGATGTTACCAACATCCACTTGAAGGTCACCGGCTATTTGGGTTATCATGTCGCCCACGGTCTGGTCATAAAACGTATAAGAACCACTGGCCTTGAAATACCGCAATCGGTCAAAACAAAGCACGTCAATGATTCCATAGCGGTCTTTGCTCTTGGTAAACACCCAGCCGTAGAACTGCAGCTGGCCGTCTACGGAAAACCGCACCACGTCGCCCTCGACAAAAGAAACGCCGCCGTTGGCGTTAAGGGTAAACGTCAGTTTCCCGGGGGAGCCGGTGCGCTCTGTGGTCCACTGGACTTCCTGGGTGCAGTTGGCCACGTCCCAGATTTGACCGGTGCGCTTGTTGGCGATCAGCAGTTCATATTTCATGAGGTGCTCACCACCTGCAATGCGCTTTTGGGCATCCAGCCCAAGGGGCTGCCGTCCTCTGTGGTTACATGCACACAGTCAGGCCTGGAGCCGTCCACAATGCGGGACACCACCACGCGCTGCCCATTGGCATTTCCAAAGGGGCCGTCCCCATAACTGGTATAGCAGTATTGGCCGTTGGCTACGCAGGTAGACCCCACCACAATTTGGCCCTGCGGGATGTCCCGCTGGGTTTCTGTGGTGACTTCTGCCGGGGTGGTCGTTGTGGCCGCTGTCTGGATCTGCATTGTCTGGGGCGAATAGTCCCGGTACTCGGTGAGCTCCAGGTCATAATAAAAGTCGCCCGTCTCTCCGCCTTTTTCTCGGTATGTGAAACTAGTCACCAACACTTGAAACCCGGTGTCAGAGGTCATGAAAGGCGTGCCGTCCTCATAGTAGCGCACCGGGGTGTACAAAATGGGGGCCCGGTCATCCATGGCGCTCTGGAAAAACTGGATGTAAAACTCAGGTGGCTGGAACCCGCCAGAGGTCAGCACCCAGGGAGCAGAACGCCCGGGGAAAAAGCTGGATACCGTAACCACGCGCAGTTTGGGGATGCGGGGCATCATGATGGGACCGATGCCCAGCACGTTGTACTCCCCGTTGTCGTTGTCCTTTTCCACCGGGAGTTCTTCCGGATTGACAGGGAGTCGGATCACCTGCCCGTCCCGGGTGAAGAAAAGCCCGAAGTTGTTGGCCATGTGTCCGCCTCCTTAATACGCTCTTGCTGTGCTTATCGTGCTGCCGGCTGCCACTTGCTCCACCAAAATGTCGCGGATAGTGTCGGCCAGGTTCTTACGGTCTGCCGCCGTGTTTCCGGTATTTTGACCGGTGATGTTGATGACCGGGGTCTGTGCGGTCAGGTTGATATTGTTCACGTACCGCCGCTCGGCCACGTCTACAAGGGATTTTAGATCCTCCTCGGACATGTTGACGGACTTTTGGATGCTGCTGGCGCTGCCAGCAATATCCGATACATCATCCGCAATTCCGCCCAGTTCGCTGTAAGACGGCACGTTGCTGGTGTAGCTGGAGAGATCAAATGCGCCGCTATCAAATCCACCAAACAAATTGAGGTTGGAGCCCCAATCGTAACCCTTGGCAAAAGAGTCGCCCAGGTCTTTGTACTCCCAGGCTTTGACGTACTCTTTATAAGAGCCCGCGTCGATGGCTGCTTGCCGGTTGGACTGGAGGGTGTTGTATAGGCTGTCAATGCCCCCGGTGAGGCTTACCTCCACGCCCGGAATGGCGTTGATAAGATCCTGTATCCCGTTTGCCACGCTGCGGATGTACCCCAGCACGGTGAGCGCCATGTCATAAAAAAGGACCTTTACCGCGGTAACCGGGTCATTAAAGACGTTTCCCACGAAGTTGGCAAACGCCGCAAATCCGTTTTGCGTGGGGACAATAAATTGGTTCCAGATCATAGCGCCCAGGGTAAAGAACGCCCCGGCCACAATGCCAGTTGCAGAAATGCTTGCCCCCGTGAATTGGTTATAGGCTGCCACACCGGCGTACAGTGCGCCGATCAGAAGGAAAATTCCTGCCACCACCCAGAAAATCGGGTTTGCCAACATGGTGGCGTTGAGAGACGTTGCTGCAGCATTGGCTAAGGTCATGTTTCCAGTCAGCATGCCATAGGCCAAATTAAGGATATTAACAACCACGGTATAGGCTCCCATAGCCGCCGAGGCAATATTTGTCCAGTTCGCGGCAATGGCAAACACCGCAAAGGCACCCGCCAGGCCCAAAACCGCCGGGACAATAATGTCGATGTTATTGGCCAGGAAGTTTATTCCGGTAAGAACCGGTTGCAGGGCCATGGTGGCAGTGTTTTTGAAGCTGGTCCAAACCTGTGCCCAAGTCATAGGCATTTGGGCAAATTTCGCGTTGGTTTCTTCGGCGGCCGCAAACATGGCGTTTTTGACCACCTCGGCGGAGATCGCGCCCTCAGATGCCATTTCCCGCATTTCGCCCGTGGTCACGCCCATATAGTCGGCAATAGACTGCGCAATGGTGGGTGTCTGCTCCAGGATAGAATTAAGTTCCTCGCCGCGCAGAACGCCCGAGGACATGGCCTGGGTTAGCTGGAGCATAGCCGCTTGGGCGCCTACGGTAGACGCTCCGGAAAGGGTCATTTGCTTGTTGATCTGCTCTGCAAATGCCACGATTTCGGCGGAGCTGTTGAAAGCGTCTCCCGCCAGGGTGCCCAGCTTGGCCACCATGTCGGCGGTTCCCTGATATGCACCCCGAGAGCGCTGGGCGCTTTCGTAGATCATCTGGTTGAGCTCTGCCGTGGTCTGTAACCTGTCGTTCATCATGTTCAGCCGTGCGGTGTTCTGAGTCATGGTGTCAGATAGATTGACCAGGCCGGTAATGGTTTTCATTCCGGCGTATGCGCCAACAAGGTTTTTTACTTTGGCCGCCAGCGTGTCAGTGGATGCGGATGCAGATTTCTGGACTTTTTCCAGATCCTGAGTGGCGACTTTTGCAGCGTTGGTCGCTCCAGATGCCTGCTGAGCTGTGCGGATGTACTTTGTCAGCGGTTCAGTCGCTTTATCCTCCAGTACAAATACCTCTCGGATGTTCGCCACAAAATCACCTCTTATTTAGCTTTTCTTGCTCTTTTTTTCGGGTCATCATGTCACGAAAAGCAAAAGCAACGACAAGCTGTTTTTCTTTTGATGGTAACGAGTCAAACTGAGAAGGGGGCCAGCCTAAATTAACAAAGCAGTAATAGGCCGCCAGCGTTTCTTCGTCCAGGCTGGCCCCGTAAATCAGTTTTTTACATCGCCCTCCAGGCTGACATCCATATTGGACAGTTTGGTAATCGCGTCCATCAGGCGGTTAAACTCGCCGCCCAGAAGCATTTTGCCGGGAACCATCAGAGGAGAAACGACGCCGTAAGCGTCGCACAGCTCCTTGTCGGCAAAATTGGGGGAAACAGTGGAGGCAACCACAAGTCTGTGGGAATAATCCACACTGTCCAGGTATTCCACCCGGCGGCCGTTCTTTTCCTCCACACGGGTGGCAGCGCGCACCAGTGCGTCGTTTTCCTCCTGGGTGATGGCCTTGATCTTAAAGGGCACGGGATTCCCCTTATTGTCCACAAAACGCTTGGAGATCACCACTTCTTTCTCCTCTGTGGTGGTGATGGGATGAAGAAATGCAGACAGTACGCTCATATGTCCTCCTTACTGGCCCACATTGGTGGGGTCGGTGAATTTCTGGATCATGCCCACGCGGGTATAGGCAAAATTGAAATCATAGTTCAGCATGGATTCCTCGTCGTTCAGGATAGACAGAGGAATATCACCGGTCAGATGGCAACCGTAATATGCGACGATCTGGGAGCCCACGCTGGTGGACGGGTCGGTGTTGTTGATCTGGATGTCAAAATACTCCGTGACGCCGTTCTGAATGTAGTTCAGGACCATATCCCGGAACATGTTGGAGCCGTTGGAGCCGTAGTACACATTGCCCTTGCCGGTTTGTTTTGCGCCGTTGGGCTTGTCCTGAATGGACCGGGTGCCAATGGTCCGCATGTCCTGAGACTGGATGCTTGCGGTGGTCTGGATGTTTTTCAGGCCGACCACCTCAACATTCTGGCCGTTTCGGGTTACGTAGACGGTGCCCTCGGCACCATTTACAGTATCGCGGGAAAGCAAATAGCTCATAGGTGCACCTCCTTACGAAATTTCCAGAGTGAGATAAATTTTCTCCACCGAGTCCACGGCCTGGATGGCCACATTGACCACGATGGCGTCGATCTCAGTGCCGGCCAGAACCTCCACGTCATCGGCGGTGAAATTCTGGATTCCCTGGTTGTCCTGGATCTGCTGCAGGTAGCCAACAATGGCGGCCTGGAAACGAGCGCGGCCAGCCTCGTTGTTGTTTACCACGCCGATAAAGTTTGCGCTGAACTGCTGGAAGATGTCGTTGGCAATGGTGTTGCAAAGCCGCATAACGCGGTTCTTGCGGTATACCTTGCCAATGTCCTCGGTGTAGGTGACCAGGGAGTTGATATCCTGCATCACCTTGACGGTGCCATCCTCTGCAAAGAGATCAAGCAGGCCGTCGTTGATGTCAGAGATAAACTGGTCATTGGTGTTCATAGTGGTGGACACCGCGCCGGGGTACGTGGCATAGGTCAGGCTTTCGTTGTACTTCGCCCCAGCCTCTGCGCCGCCAAGCCACCAGGTCACCTGCTGCACGGTCAGCTCGGTGCCATCGGACAGAGTAACGGGGGAATTGGAGTTGATGATGTAGCGGCTGTCGGGATTCGAGAGCCCATTTGCCACCAGCTGGCAATACTGGCCGTTGTTCTCGTTCACGCGCTCGATAAACGCCAGAAGAGCGGTCTGCACGGTGGAGTCGCTGCCGTCATAAATCATGACGTTGAACTTGTAGGGCTCAATGGCGGTCAGATATGTGGAGTACGCAGAGGCCTGCACAGTGCCATCTGCGCCACCAGTCAGCGCTGCGCCGGTAGTAGCAGCCAGGGCGCCGGTGCCGCTCCAGGTAACCCAATCATTGGCCACCAGTTCCGAAATCTGCGCTGCGGTCTGCTGGTCTACGATGGCACCGTCTACCACGGTGGACACCGTGAAAGTGCTTTCTGGCTCGGTCAGCTCGGTGATGACAATAGTGATGTCATTGCCGCGGGCTCCAGGATAAACGGCGGTGGCAGTCAGCTCTCCAGTGGTTACAGTGGCCTGGGCAGAGCTGGACGCCGTGGGGCGATAAAGCAGAATTGTGGTGGGCGCACTGGTACGGTTGGTGCCCTTGAAGATTTCCTGGAGAAAACGATTCTGCGGTGCGGTGATGTCGTAGCCGGTCAACGGGGTCATGTCAGTGGTGAGAGTCACAGTGTTGACTACACCAACGGGGCCCCAGCTCATTGGCTCACAGATAGTCACCACGCCGCGCTCACCAACGGTGAGGCCAAGGGCCTGCCCGGTCTTAAAGCGGATGTACACGCCGGGGAGAACCTTATTCTGAGAAGTAAAAGTGCCTCCAGCCATGTCAATCACTCTCCTTTTCGAAAAATGCCTTGACCACTTTGCGGGCCTCGGCCATTGTGTATTCGGGTTCGCTCAGGACTGCCGCAAGGAAGTCCCGCTGGTATTTCTGAAACTCGGGAGCCACCAGAAGCGCCTCCCGCTTGTACTTTTTAGCTGTTGCCATCGGTTACGTCCTCCTGATAGCTCATGGATTCCATGGGGGTTCCGGTTTGCGGGGATTCCACCCACACCTGCAGCTCGAATTTATAGTGCATAGCATCGAGATCAATGCGCCACTCCCGATTGTAGGTACGGAGCAGGGCCGTGCCCTCTGTGGTGCCGTCGGTGTACGGAAACGTCTCCATAACTTCGTCCAGCGTCTCGGCCGCTGCCTGGTAAAGCTGTTGCATGTTGGGAAGGTTGTAGTCCACCAGGTAGGTGAGATCCAGACCAATCTGCCGCAGGAACCGGCCAGAGGTTTTTACCTTGATGTAGCTGTACCGCTGCTGCAAAAACATGCACGGGGTCTGGGTCCCCTGCTGGTTGGGGTTTTCGTAAAGGGTCACACCGGGAAAGAAGGGGGCCAAGTATGTCGCCAAAGACTGCGCAATGGTTGATATGGTAAAGTTCACCCAATCACCTCCCCAATGTCTGCCAGCTCGCTTTTAAGCGTTTCGCGGTAAGTTTCAATTGCAGCATCCACCATGTGAAGCCCGGGCACATAGCTGGTTTTGGTGCCGACTACAATGCCCACTTTGGCGCTGGGGTCGTACTCCAGAAGGCCAGACGATGGGTTAATGTACAGACCCGGGACAAAGTGCCGGTCCATGCGGTGGCCGTCGTTGACATAGGAGGAATAATCCTTGTCATTGGCCAAATAGGTGGTGTACTTGTTCCCGGATACTTCCGGGGTGGTCTTGCTGTCGGTGGGCCAGTGCTGCTTCATTTCACCGCTGCGGGTGTTGGTGCCGCGCAGATCGTCTATTGTGGGCGGGGTCATTTCTGCCGCTTTTTCCACGGCTCGGATAGTGGCATTTTCACAGGCGCTCGTGATCCTGTCCTTTAGCTTTGGCATAGCCGCTTGCAGTTGCTTTACTCGCAGTTCAAGGGTTGTTTCCCCCACTGTTGGCCCCTCCCTTCACGCGCTCCTGCTGGAGCAAGCGCACTTCCTGGTGGGCAAGCCCCGGAAGCACGGCCCCGAAGGGCTCAAAATAGAGATTTGGATCTGCGGCAAACGCCCGGATGGCCGGGGTGGTTTTCCCAAGGCCTGCGCCCCGGTGGATAATCAGCTGGTCTCCAGACTGGATGTCCACGGAGGTGTCGCACATGAGCCGGTCCGCCTGCTTGACGTGGGCGGCCGTCTGCTCCATGTTGATAGGCTGGTTGTCGCTTTGGTAAATGCGGCACGGCACGGCGGTGTAAAGCTCGGTCAGCGTGTTGGTGGTCAGGTTGTTTGTGGTGGTAGGAACCACGCGCCAGATGTCCACGGTGTCCGTGTACCAGTTTTGGAAGTTCATAGCGCACCCCCGTTACAGAACGTAAGAGCCGCCAAGTCCCACCAGTTTGGCCCGGTTGGCCAGCATCTGGCCGTAGGTGGTGGCGTTTAGGTCGCCCCAATCCTCGGTGCCCTTGGTCACTGCGCTGGTGTCATAAGACACGCTGGAGTCTCCCAGCGTGGCCGATTTGACTACGCCCACCAGCGCCCCAGAGGCCGCGGCCTGCTGGGGGGTATCGTTGCTGGCGGAATATGTACGCAGATACAGGGTGGAATAGTGCGCCACATAGAGGCCTACGGCGTATCGCCAGGACTCCAGCCATTTGTCCGGCTGCACGCAGGCGTTTGCCATGGTGATGATCTCCGTCAGCATGGTGGTTGGTACCAGGCACACGCCCTCAGCGTTGAAGAACTGCGGGAAGTCCTCCTGGAACTGCTCCGCCGTATAGTTGCCCTGGGACTGGCCAATGTTGGCGGCCATGGCCCGGACGCCGTAAAACTGGGGGTTTCCATAGAAGAACATCCCGCAGTTCCTCCTTTCTTACTCTTCGGTGGTCTTGGAGCCGCGCCGGACCTTGACCGACTTCTCAGCGGTTTCCTGGGTGTCCTTATCCTTGTGACTCTCGGGCACGCCGATCTTTCCGTCTGCCACCAGAGACCGGAAATAATCGGTTTCTGCCGCCCAGTCGGGAATCTCGCCGATAAAGTCTCGGGGAACAAGGTGTCGCTTAGAGCCGTCACGGCTGGGCAGAATCACCCGACGCTTGGAGATAATGAACATCAGGTGTCACCGCCGATCTGGTCCCAGTAGGTGATGGTCTGGTGGTACATGACCTCGACCTCGGACAGATTGGCCATGTAGGCGGTGTCATAGCAGACGTTGGCTACATTGGGCTGGCTCATGATGCGGGACAGGGGCACCAGTTCGTCCGCCTTGAGGAACCGCTCATGGTTGACATACACCACCATGCGGTCGGTGCCGCCGGTGCCTGCGCCTTTGCACCACTGAGTCGCGCCGATGAACAGGGAACCGCCGTTTTTGTTGGCGATGTTGTTCTCCATGATGTAGTCATAGATGGACTTGGTGGCCAGGTCGGACACGGGGGTGGTAAGGATGTAGTTGTACTCCTCATAGGGCAGCAGGATGTGGTTGGGCAGGGCGTCCAGGTCATAGCCGGCCTGCTCCCAGGTGGTGGTCAGAGCGGTGTTGACATCGGCCAGGATCTCGGCCGGGGTCTTGGTCACCCAGTTTCCGTTACCCTTTGCGCCGTCGGCCACGGTGGACTCGGTGGCGTCGGGGTTGTTAATGAGGCCGGTGGTGCCGTATTCCTCCAAGCCGGTGTAGATGTTGGCATCCTGGTGTTTGTCAAAAGCCATGCGGACGCCGTCCTGGAGAAGCTGGTCAATGCTGCGTCCGATGAAGTTGGCACGCTGCATGTCCTGGAACATCACGCGGAGGGCCACGGCAAAGGTGTGGGCCTTGTAAATGCCCTTATCTACGGAAGCCTGAACAACAGGCAGACCGTTGGAGCCGCCAGCCTGGACGGGGGAAGAACCGGCGCCACCGGTCAGGCCGTAGGCCACGGACATGGCGCTGACATAGTCAACCCAGCCGCCGCCGGTCTGAATGACAATATCGCGGGGATAGGTCACAGAGGTCAGAGGCTTTCTGATGATGGGGTCGCGCTTCTCCAGCTCGGAGACCAGGAACGCCCCGCCGGATGCAATGCCGGCGGCATCCATGGTGGGAACGCCTCCAGCAGCGGGGGCGGTTCCGGTGAACTTAACGACACCAGCGTTCACGGTGCCGACATTCTGAAAACTCATTGATATACCTCCTTATCAGGCGTTCAGCCGGGTGAGGATGACCAGCTCCGCAATGCCGTTAGCATCGGGAGCGCCGCCCCACTGGCAGTTAGTCAGCTGCACCACATTGCCGCTGTCGTCCTCGGCTTCGAATCCGCCGACCACGGCGCTGGAATAAGAGCCGTTGGGCTTGGTGCGCACATACACCACGCCGCCCAGGGCGGGGGTGCCGCGCTGGCAATACACCTGGATGGAACCACGCTGGAACACGCTCACGGGGTCGCCGGGGGCGTATTCGCCGGGGGTCTGGTCCAGATAGGTCAAAGAACTCTTAATTTCCCGGCCGGCGACGCCAGCAAACTGGGCAGCGGTGGAAAGGGCGCTGAACTGCACCACGGTGCCGTCGTCATACACCAGGGGAGAGCCAAAAGGAATATTGCTTTCACCACCGGCGGGGTGGGTGTTTACGATCATGTCAGGCTGACGGGAGTAAGAACCGGCAAAGCCGGCGGTCAGGTCGGTGCCAATGACCTGGGGATTCAAACCAGCCATGTTTTAGACCTCCTTCTTCATCTTGTGGGGGTTGCGGGCAGCGTAAGCACTTTCCGCGTCCTCGCACATCTTCTGGTAGTTGGTGCGCCGGGCCTCTTCGGAGTTCTTCCGGGCGCTGTCCTGGGCGGCAGTCATAATGCTGCCCACGGTGTTGGGGCCCTTGATGGTAGACAGCAGAGCATCAACCACGCGGGCGCGCTCCTGCTTGTCCTGGATGGCAGCCACAGCGGGGCGTACCTTTTTCAGCAGCTCCACGGCGGCATCCTTGGCGGCGTCGGACATGCAGGAAGCGTCCTCCATCTCCTCAGCGGGGACAGTGACGGCGGCCTCGGGGTCGTCCTTCTTGCCGGCCAGTTTCTCCACCATCTCGTCCAGGTCGCTTTCGTCGTGCAGGGGATGCTCGCCACGGCCGCCCCGGCTCTGGGCCTCCAGCATCTGAATGATGCGGTCCAGCTTGCTGCCGAGGTCGTCGCCCTTGGGTGCTTTCTCCACCATCTCGTCCTTTGCAGGCTCGGCCGCGGGTTCTGCCTCCGGCGCTTTGTCCTTGCCAGGTTCGGCAGCGGGCTCAGCGGGTGCGGCGTCCAGCGCGGTGGCGGTGGTTTTCACCAGGTTGTCCAGATCCTCGGGGCTGGCGTCCTTGGCCGCCATACCAAAGGCGGCCAGGATGGCTTCTGCGAATTTGCTCATACAGGGTTTCCTGCCTTTCTCCGCCTCTGGGGCGGCGTCTTTTATTGCAACATCGTGACCGGCGCGGCCCATATGGACCACGGCCACGTGATTGCCACGGATGCGTTGCTGCTTGTATCCGTCCCCGTCCGGGACGTAGTCACAGAGATAACCACAGGAGACCTCGCGCACCACCTTGTTTTCCACGTCGGAAGCAAGGCCGGGGTCTTTGATGTACAAGTCAGCAACGGTGTTTTCCCCGACGCGCCGGACGTTCTGGACGTGGCCCTTTGAATAGGCCGCCTGGTTTTCCGGGGTCAGGTTTTCGGGTGGGTGTCCTTGGGTGATGTCCTTTCCCTCAAAGGAGGCAATAGCCGCCGGGTCAAAGACATCCTCGGGATATCTGTGGACAGTGACCAGGCGGTCCGGATCTCCGTCAAGCTGGAGCTCGCGGGCCGTGTATTCCTGGTCCCCAATGCGGTTGATAGGCACGTCATGGCAAATGAGATACCCCTCGGGTGTCCGGGTCATGTGGGGGCTGATTCTGGCCCCGTAATATGCAATCATGGGGTTTTTCCTCCGTTCAGCTTTGCCCCACACTCAGGGCAGAAGTTCACCTCAAACTCCACGCAGTCGTCATAAATCAGGGAATAGTTTCCTTGGTTGTCTCGGGCCAAAACGACTTGATCTCCTGGCGCGGAGTTTTTTTTAACCCTCAGCCCTGCGCAGCCGTTTTTCGGGATATTGCAAAGGCGGCACATTACTCCACCCCCGACACCAAATCCGCATAGTCCACAGGGTCACCGGTTACTTTGGAGATCAATTCGGACACGTGGGCAATGTGGTCTGTTTCGTCTGCCAGCAGCTCCAGCAACACCGGAATGTCCCCGGGGGGAGCCACGGCCATGGTGGCCGCATAGGCCCGGGTGGCTTCGATTTCGTCCACCAGATTCTTTTGCAGGAGTTCCAAATAGGTCATGTTCATCACCTCACAGGCAATTAAAAAAGGGGCCAACCGTTCGGAAATTCCAAACAGTTGACCCCACTCGGTCCTTCTTCCGCACCACTTAGCGGAAGGAATTTATTGTATTGTTTGACTTCCGCACCCGGGCGGAGTATAGCTTGGGTTCGGGTTCGAGTTTTTTCCTGTCACCACTTCCCGGCGTATCCGCACCACCTTGACCCCGCCCTTTGTCGGGATCACTTCGGCGCGGTCGCCTTTGGAGAGGATGGACTCGATGGCTTTGATAGTCTCAGGTTTCATGGTTTTCCTCCCCCGGGTTCGGAATAGGGGCCCAAAAATCAGGGGGATCAAATTCCGCTTCTCCCCTCCATTTCCCGTCATACCACCAAGCAAAGTCAACCATGTATTCATCATTAAATTTGCTTTTCCAGGAAACGAGGCAGAGTTCGTTTTTTTCGTGCGGTTCTTCGGCAGTTTTCCAAAATCTTTGTTTTTCACTCACTCCTGTTTGCCTCCCTGTACAGCTTTTCCCACTTGCGGTACTTATCGTCGTCGGCCAGCTTGTGCTTCTCAAAGGTCTGGTAGGTCTTGGGTACCTTGTCGCCCAGGGTCATGCGGTAGCGCTCCCACTGGCGGTATTGCTCCAGCCACTTGGTGCGGGCCTCTTCCTTCTTGCGGTATGCCTCAATTTGCTTCTTGCTCCGGGGATCCAACGTGAAGGGGTTTTTGCGGGGGTTGGAAAAGTCTTTGATTTTCTGGATTTCCTCCGGCGTGCGGCCGGCTGGAGTCCATGGAAGTAATACGTGCTGGCACTGTGGGTGAATGTTCAGCCAGGTGTTGGCCAGATCATCGGGCCCGTCCGGGTCGACCTTGCCAAACGCGGAGGCCAGTGGAGGAAACACCGGGTCTGTGCCGCTCTTGGAATACACCCGGCCCTCATAGGGAGCGCACAGGGCGCAGGTGGTGCCGTGGCTGCTGATAATGTACAGGTCATGGTCAGGATCAGCGGACAGCACAGACAGCACCTCGGCTTGCCTGGATGTGGTTCGGGTCACCATGGTGGCGTAGGTGTGCAGGCTCCAGTGCCGCCCGGCTTTGTCGATAAACGCCGTGACGCCCTCGCGCCTCAGCTGCTCCACAAAACCGGGCACTGTGCGGCTCACGCCGCGTCCTGTGGCCTGCATGGCTGCCACTTGCTCCAGACCCACCTGCCGGTAGATGTCAGGCTCCACGCGGCCCAGAATGGCGCTCTGGATGGTTGCCATCACCGTCATGGCGGCGTCGGTCAGTTCTCCCATGAGATTCTGGGTAAGCCGCTGCACGATGTCCATCTGGTCGCTGGTCAGGTTGGCGGCGTTCAGATAGCCCCGGGCATGCTTCTCTGCGGTTTCCGGCACTTCCAGGATCTTTCTGGCCTCGGGCACCCGCACATAAAACTGCTTTTCGATGGCTTTGGGCACATACTCCCATGCGTCCGATTCCATCTTTCGCAGGATTTCCTGCACGCGCTCCAGGGCGGCCACCGCGTGGTAGTCAACCAGGCCCTGGGACCGCAGGCGGCCGATCTCGTTGATGATGTCGGTCTCGGCTTTTAGGTAAATGAAGATCAGCTTTTGGACTTCTTTCTCATTCGGCGCTCGGTTCAGCGTTGGCATAAGTCAGGCCCTCCCCGTATCCAAGCCCCGCCAATGGGTCACGCAAGGCGGTGGCGTCCTGGTACGTCCGCCCCTCGTTGGCCTTGATCTCCTCGTCTGTCAGGCTGCCCCACATGCCGGTCTCGTCCTCCAGGCGTTTGAGCTCTTTCTGGGCGGTGTCCACATTGAGAAGCCCGGCCTGGTACGTGGAGACGATGGCCTCCGCCTTGCTCTTGGCAATATCGGCCACTTCCTTGGCCGTGGGTGTCCACAGGGGCGGGAAGTCGATTTGCAGGTTGTCGGGCAATTGGCCCCAAGCAGATACCGCCATGATGGGCAGCAGCTTCTCCAGCGCCGGGCGGACCTTTTCTTCTCTCTGGCTGTCTACATAGTCGTAATAGTTTTGCAGGTCGCTTTCCCCGGTGGCGTTCATGCCGGAAGGGGAGCGGCCAAACAGCTTTGTCATGGGGCAATGAGAAGCCCCGCAGAGGTTCAGGCACATGGATTCGTAAACCTCTTGCAGGCCCGTGAAGGTGTACTGGGTGTTTTTCATCTGGTCGCCCTTGTTGACCAGCTGGAACCCGAAATTGGACATCATGACCGACTGGGCTTGCATGACGTTCCAGAAGCGCTTCTGCTGCTCCACAGAGCCCAGGGAAAACAGCTGCTCCAGGTTCTGGACCTCCATGGTGTTGATGTTTGCCCGGAAGGTCAGGGCCGCCATGTTAGCGCTGACGTTGTCGTGGGCCACCACGTCCTTGTACAGGGCCTCAACCTCGGACTCGCCCCAATACATTTCCGCGATTCTCTCAATCTCGGGCAGATCGCGGCCGGTAAACCGAACCACACGGGAGTGGTGAACCTTTGCCACCACGTGGCCCGTGCTGTCGTTGATGGTGTAATACTCAGGCAGTCCAAAATCAGGGTCTCCAATGTCCTGCACCAGGCCCATGTCTGGCACAATGCCCATCCAGCGGTCCAGGATCATGAGGCCGGCAAAGGTGCCCGGCATGATCATGTCCAGGTCCAGGGGCTTGTCCAGCATGCCCTCCTGGCCCTTAATCAGGATAAGCCCAGCGGCGCCACCGTACAGGCGGCCCCAGCGCAGCCCAAGGTTGAGCTTTTCCCGTACCTTGGTAACGCGCTCCACGCGCTCCAGTTCGTCCAAAAGGTCAGGTGAGAGGGAGCCACGGATTTTGTACCACTCCCGCAGCATGTCATCGACCATCAGCCCGACCACATTTTGAACCACCCAGTTGTCCCGGTACAGGGAATTGAGCAGCGCATAGTTGTCGGTCATGCGGGTCAGCGGGTACTCGGTGGCCTCCAGGGGGGACTGGCTGCCGTATCCAAGCCGGAAAAGAGGGTTGGAAAACGCGTCCGTGGTGGCAATATTCTGTTGTCCGCCCGGGGGCGTGCTTTTATTTCGTCTGGACACACTTACACCTACCTCTGCATTCCGGGCATTTGTCTTGTTTAATGTACTTATTTACAGAAAAGATGTTTCCGCATTTCACGCACATTCTTTTTTCGTTGTCAACACCGCTTGCACGCCTGAAAGCAGATCTGCAGTTGTTGCAGCAAAACTTTGCCCCGGATTTCGAGGACTCAAAAGACGCTCCGCACCATTGGCAAACATATTGCTTTTTGGCGTGAAGCTTTTCTTTTGTTTTTTCGTATTGGGCTTTATGCCAAAGTTTTCCGGCCTCGCTTTTGTGCCATTTTTTCGCCTGCTCTTTTGCCGCTTCAAGAGACGACTTTATTTGTTCCGGATCTTCTTGTGCGTGTTTTTTCGCGTGGTAGGTTACATGTTCTATTCCAGGAAGAACAGCCAGATTTTCTATGATGTTGTTTGCTCTGTTTCCGTCCAAATGATGGACATGACATCCAGCAGGAACACTTCCAAAAAAGTATTCCCAAACATATACGTGCATTCTTTGACGCTTCCCGTTTTTTACCTTTGTGGTTGAAAGGTAATAACCCGTTCTTTCGTCTCTGGTAAATTTGATACCTTTGAAGGTTTGATGTTTTGGCGTGTTCATTTCACTTCAAACCTCCAGTCTGGCAAAGAATTGCAAAAGTAGCGTAGTGCATCTGCTCCGTGATCCCGCTCTTTCAGCGGCTTGTCCACACCCATCTTGCAAGACTTCTCGTCCCATAGATAGGTGCCCATTTCTCCAAGGAGCCCAGCACACTTTGATCTGTTGATTTTTAGATTCCCTGCGTAAATCAGGGAGGCGGTCCGCCTGATTCCGTCCAGCACCTCATTGTCCGCCGGAATCACATACATGCCCCGGCGGCGTAGCGCCGCGATAAAAGAGGCAGCCGACGGGTCTACGATGATAGCGCATGGGTTATTTCCCACAAAGGCCTCCATATCATCAACGTATTCCTCGTCGGTTTTCTGCCGGCCACCGTGCTCTCTGTCCTCATGGTCCCGGCTGTCCCACCTGTATTCGTTGTCCACGTAGATGGTGCCATAATAGTCGTAGATGTCCAGGAACACGGTGGGGTTGGTTGTGCCATAGTCGCACGCAATGGTACGAACTCCGTCAAAGTGGAGGGACGCGGGCGCTTTGTCATCTGTGTATGTGTTCACGTCCGTGTCGAACATGTCGTAGATCAGGCCCTCGGACATGACCCATCGGCCCAGGATGAAGCGCTCATAAAACACGCCGCTGAACATGGCCCGGTAGCGCGCCTTGGTGGACTCGTCCAGGGACGGGTTGTCATCCATGACAAAGTGCAAGTGCAGGGCGTTGTGCTTCTCTGGCTTCAAGATCCACTCTTTGCGGAACCAGTGTTCTGGGCCCTCTGGGTTGCAATTGAACCACAGCTTGGAGCCAGAAACAGAGCACCGGGCCAGGGCCTGCTCTACAAAGGACCGAGGCATGAGCGCCACCTCGTCCAGCAGCACCCCGGCCAGCGTGATGCCCTGGATCAGTGCGGCGGAGGATTCATCCTTTCCGCCAAACAGGTAAAACCGGTTTTCCCGACTGCCACGACGGGCAATAATAACGTGGTCGGCCCGGTTGTACTTGATGTCGAATTGCTCCTGGATGTACTTAATACCCAAGAGCGGGGTCACGATGTTTCTCTGCACCGCGCCCACGGACTTGCCGCACATGGCAAAGGCGCAGTCAGTGAAGTTCCCCATCCCCCACAGGAAGAAGGACAGGGACATGCAGATGGTCTTGCCGCTACGCACCGCCCCGTCAGCTATCAGGGCATCATAGCCCATATAGGGGAATTTGAGGATTTCCCGCTGCTTTTCAGAGAAGCCCATGGGCCTTGTCCTCCTTCAAGCTCTTGGTGATGGGGTCATCCTCGGTCTCGTTCTTCTTGGAGCCGCCGGCGGCGTATCGCTTCATAAGGCTGTCCCCGGCTTTGAGCCGATCAGAGAGAGAAGCATCCAGGCCAAACTGGTCTTTGACTTCTCCACGCATAACTGCGGAGTAAAAGCGCAGAACCTCGTCGGAATCGGCTATCAGTTCTTTGTCCTGATCGTCCATTCTTTCGCGGATGTAAGCCTTGATCTCAGGTTTCCTGAGGTTCTCGTACCCTATCGCCTCGGCTGTCTTTTCGCTGTACCCCGCTTTTCTCGCGGCGTCCGTGGCATTTGCGCTCTGGATGTAATACTCACAGAATTTCTTCTGTCTTGGCGTCACTCGTCATCACCGCCGTATATAGCGGCCAGCTTCTTGACTACCTCGGCCAGTTGGTAGGTCTCCAGGTGGGTGACGGTTTCCACCTTCCCGGCGTCGTTCTGTTTGGTTTCCTGCAGCACGAATTTCGTCACCATCCTTCCGGCTTTCTCTGAGTAGCTTTGAAACTGATTGACTTTGATGTGCCGGCCCTTTTGGCAGAGTGCTGTCTGGAGTTTGTTGGATAACTGTCTCAGGGACGGCATGGTGCTCACTCCTATGCGTCTACTATTGACCTCCCTGGTCTGGGGATTACTTTACCACACGCGGAGCCCTACCTCTTGGTGTGTCTATTCCGCCACCGCTCAATGGTGCCACGCTCCGGTTCTGCCCCGGCTGGGCCTCTCGTTTGAGTGCCACGTGACAAATGGCCCCTGTGCTGAGGCCATGCTGCTGGTTTATCGGCTTGCCTGCATGCCGGCCGTCTTTCCGTGCTGCCATAGTCCAACTTGCCGTTACCGGCTGGTGCGGCCTGCTGGAATTGCACCAGCATATTCTATTGGCCGCGCATGCCCCCGTGTCGTGGGGGCTTGCTCTATCAGCTGAGGTTACACGCCCTTGACCGGACTCGAACCGGTGACCTTTTCATTATTTGCGAAGTGCTCTTGCCATCTGAGCTACAAGGGCATAACAGGCCCCCCGATGCCGTAGGGGGGCCTATTTGGTTGTTTGCCGGATGGGCTCCGGCTGGCCATGGGAAAGGAGGATATGGAAGAAACGGGGCGGGCAGGGGAGAACCCGCACTTATATTGAACCATATCTAGAAATAAAAATTCCCCTTAAAAGGGGAATTTTGAAAATTTTTTATCTGTAATTTGCGCGCCCGGTCAGGTAATCCAGGGAGACCTCGAAAAAGTCCGCCAGCGCCACAAGTGCCTCCATGCTTGGCTTTGACTCTCCACGCTCGTACCGCCTCACCGCGTCGTTCTGGAGCCCGCAAAGCTGAGAGACCACCACCCGGCTTTTCCTGCGCTCCTCCCGCAGCTTTTGCAGGCGCTCCCGAAAAAGGTCCTCGTTCAATTCGCCACCCCCTGGAAACACTCACGCAGCTTTCCGCCGCGCGTCTCAAATTCCACCGTGTGGTATCGTCCCTTGGGGTGTATGTAAACCACGCGCCCTTTGATGGGGTGCCGGTTGGCTTTGCCTTCTCTTGGGTCGCTGTCGTAGAACGTCTCTGGCGTCCTGAGCACGGGATCTCCCAGTTTCATTTCTTCACCTCCATGATCGTGCGGTCCAGTCGGTCCAGCTTTTCCTGGCGGATTCTCTCAGCCGTTCCTTTGACCTGGTACAGAAACTCGACCTGGTCCAGCATGATGCGCACGTCTGCGATTTCCTCCGCAATGTGCTCCACCGTGTCCCGGCTCTCCATGTGGTGGCAGATGGCGCCGGTCAGTTCGGCCATTTCCTCAAACAGCTTGGTAATGCGATTCTGCGCGCCCCAGACGTTGAGCGCGTCGCGGTAGATGTCCTCGTCTGTACGGAAAGTACAGGCTCCGTTTTCACATGTCATTGTCAAAATCACCCCATTTTTGTGAATGTAAAGCGCAAACTTTCAAAATGTTTGCAGATTATTTAAAGTATAGTTTGCTTATCAATCCATTTTTGCCCCGCAGTTTGGGCAAAAGTTTTTGAATCGAGAACACAGCCTTTTACCGCACGCCGGGCAATACATCGCATAATTCTTTTCATCAACAAAAACTCGCTTTAAATAAAGCATTTCGCCTTTGTCGTTCAAGCCGTATTCATCATATCTTTCGAACCGCTCAGGCCGATATCTAAGAATTGGGGTTCCATGCACCACCGGTGCAACGTCCGCGGCAGGCTCGTGTGCAATCTCAGCGAACCCCGCCGCATAATCTCCGCTGGTACGTTTCACCACATCCAAGGCAAAGTTGCGTTCAATGTACTCAGCCATTCTTTTCTCCTCTCCACTCGCTGCACCCGCCGTTGTATCGCCACACACAGCGGGCGCATTGTCCGTAACAGGGTTTATGCTCAGTCATGGCGTCACCTCATAAAGCGGCCCATAAGCCAGCTGTATTTCCCCGGTGTTTCTCCGTTGGTGACGTTGGTTTTTGGCGGCTCGATCTGCACCCGCCCATCCCGGTCAGCTTCCACCAGCTCCCGCAGGCGGTCCAGGTCGTATTTGTCTCCAAGGATGTCCTCGATTTTAGCCAGCCTGCACAGAATTTCCGTAAATTTATCGCACCTACAACCAGCTTCTTCTTCACTCCATCCATAAATGCACGCGTCTTTGCAGCCTGGCAGGTATGCAAACTTTTCCGCTTGTTTCTCTAATGTTTTAGTCAACCGCTCCACGCTTATTCCTCCTTGCTATAAAACTTTTCTCTGTCCTCTTCTGCCTTGCTTACGTGGTCAGGGCAGGAAAGGCACTCCGGCAATGGATCATCCGTCATCCGGTCAATATACCCAAGGCAGTAAATGCGGTCTTTCTGCCCGTCGTTCCACTCATGGCTTGGACGCCCGCGCTTTTTCAGCTTGCAATTAACCGTTGCCACGATCATTCCTCCTTGTAAAACACATACTGGTTGTTTTCTTCTCCGCAAGTGCTCATTTCTCCAATTTTACACCCGCTACCGTAAATCCCCGTAAAGTGTTTGCACCCAGTACACCATCCAAAAGTTTTTCTCATATATTGGATGGCGGCGTCCCTCTCCCTTTCCGCCTTTTCCGCCCTGGCCTTATAATCAGCCATAGCGCGCTGCAAGGTCTCCTGTGCAGCTTCTGCGGCCTCGGCGCGGGCCACTTCTTTGTCCAAAGCGTGAGAAAGTTCTTGCATCGCTCTTTCCCGGCAACATGTTCTTCCTTTACTCGGGCAATCGTCACACGCTTTAATATCGCAACAATATGCGGTTTTAATCAGATCTTTGTACTCCACGATCATTCCTCCAGTCTATAATGCACATCCAACGCCGCCAGCGTCTCGCAATCCATATCCAGCACCGCTTCCTCGTACCCGTCCGCCGCTTTGATCTTGGTGGCCCGCACGTCGGTGTACTCTCCATAGCAGATATTTCTCCAGTACGAATTAAAAATGGACTTTGCCCTGCCTCTGGTCGGCGCTATGATGTAGCATCCCCATTCGTCGTTGACGTACCAGCATAGCCAAAGGAACATGGTCAGTCCTCCTCCGCCGGCTGTTTCATCCACTTCACCAGCCCGTTGTCTCCCAAGTTGCAAATATCGCGCGTCGGGAAACGCTGGTCGCAGCACTCAGCAGTCATGAGGCTACACAGCCATTCGGCAAGTTCCTCGTCGCTCATGGACCGGATTCGGTCGGCGTTGGTCATCGGGTCAGTATCGGCCCCAGCCAATGCCCGCAAATGTGCGCAGCGGCTTCCCCTGTACTCCGCTGTGCACCCTTTTACGGGGCAGTTATAACACCCACTCGCTTTCACGCCCTCACCCCCTCAGTTTCTTTCTTATCCATGGAAGCACCTTCCATGCCATAAGAAATCCTGTGATATACCCGACAAAAACGGCTGTTTCGATGCTCATGGATTTGTCCCCCTCAGCCGATTCTCCAGCTCGGCCCAGGCTTCTTCTGTCAGCGGGCGGCCGCACTTCGGACAATGGTTTAGCTTTTCTGTTTCTTCTTCGAAAATATCGTCTGCCGCTTTTTGCATACAGAAACCGGCGTATAACTTATATCTGGAGTCCCCTAAATCACCGCACCATTCACACGGCTCCCACGCCTCCCGGTCGATGTTGGCAGTATTGGAAGAAAAACCTGCATAGTATTCTCGTTCTGCCTGTTTAGAGACTTCTGCAAAATCTGAAAGCTTCACCGCCTCCAGGCACGTCCTCATAATCTCCAGCTGCGCCGCCCACTCCGGGTTCATGGGGCAGCCGTTCAGCTCAGGGGCAAGCTCTAGGGAGCGGATTTCCTCTTTGAGCCAGGATATAGCCCTGGTTTTTAATTCTTTTTTCATATTCCCAAATCCTCAAATGTAATTTGTTGATCGTCAATCCAAAAATTGTATTCCAGTTCATTTAGATTCAAATCAAACCGAAAGCTATTTTTTCTCACAACTCTTTGATCTGCCTGCATTTCAAGCAACTTATTCCATAGTTCTGGATGATATTCTCTTAAATGTTTAAGTTCTTGATCGCAAGCATTTGGGCAAAAAAAGCACCCTCCTCGTTTTGTAAATTCATAAATCGGTGAAAGCAATCCGTGTTTTTTGCATATTTCTCTGGCTTCTTTTTGAGTTATTTTGTAATTATTCAAGAGAGAAATAGCGTTGTTTGGCATTTTCTTTATCCTTCGTTCTTCATCATACGCTATTCCCAAATACCATGTAGAATCTTTATGTTCTTTGATAAACTTGTTCAAAGGAAGCAATTTGCAATCACGTTTTACAGAACACTTTCGGCTCATTGGAAACCCGTGCAATTTCCCTTTATTTTTCCCCTTTGTAATCGGCCAATAAAAATAATCGCAAAATGTTTTCTCGCTTTTTAATCGAATTACTTTAATACCATTTTTTCAAAGTATGGTATAGCCGTTTCACTTATAAATTTAGCGTGTTCGGGCACCTCTCCGCTTATTGTTTGGTTAAACATAACTTCACAGTAAACAAGCGCTGTCATAGGCTCGTTACGCTCCATCGCTATTAAAGCGGTTGCTGTGCTGTCAGCTCCTCCAGACCATGAACAAAAATATTCATTAGGCACTCTGCAGCCTCCGTTTCTTCCTCTTATACCTGTTATTTTCCCGGGCCGCTTCCGGGTCGCTCCAGTAGCGCTCACGCGCCCGCTGTCGCAGTTCTGCGGCGTGGGCGGTGTAGAATCTCCGGTTCTTCTCCCGGACGTCTCTGGCAGCTTCTCTGGCCTTTCTGCGGGCATCTGTCAGGCCGTCCCAATATCCCTTGTGCTTGTAGCTGGCCCGCCAGCAGGCTTCACAACAAAAATAACAGGTCTTTTGCTTCTTCCCATCGGCAGGGATCTGACGAATAAATGGGTGATCTGCCGTGGTTCGGAATACCCGGCCGCACGCGTGGCACGTCCGGTACAGCGTCAAGCGGTTTGTGGTTTTACGTCGCACGCTCATTCTTTCGCCTCCTGTATAATCTTGCGCAATCGGTTTTCCGACCGGATGCCCGTGTGAAAACCGATCTGCCGCAGGGTTAGTCCACGTTCATGGAGCAGCAGCACCTGGTCATGGACGCTCAAGCGGTTCAAACTGTCCGGCACATACTCCGGGCAATTGTGAATGGCAAATGACTCCATGATGGTTTCGCCGTTAATGCTCCGGCTTGTGGGCTCCGCGTCCCATCCGGGCACCGGTTCAAAACGCACCTTGTTGGTCTTTTTGTCAATCGCGGTCCAGGAGCACCCGCCCAAAGCATTGGCGCACGTCCAGCATTTCTGCATCAATACCCCGCCTCCCGATAAATTTTGAACCATTCGTCCACCGGCATTGTGACCAGCCAGCCGCAGTTGTTTCTTCGGTGAAACACTGCCGGCATCATCCCGGGCGGCGCGTCGTGCACGGCCTGGTCAATGGCCTCCTGGATGTTCAATCGCTCCACACGCTTGATCTCAACGTGGACCCCAGGCAGCCCCACAACGTCGGCAGCTTCTCCGGTGTTTCCACAATACTGGGCAGTGCGCCGGGCCTCATAGCCCTGGGCCTTGCAGAGTCTCACAAATTCCAGCTCCCCGCGCTTGCCTTTTCGTTTGCTGTTCATCTCGCACCCCCAAAAATCTCCCGAGCAAGCGCCAGCTTGTCCGCCGCCGTCTCCTTCCGGTATCCCTGAGGCTTGAAAAACACAGGCACGCACATTTCCAGCACCCGGCTGTATATCCGCTGGTATGCCATGTTTTTCGGGTTCTTGATCTCTTGCAGGCTCAGGTTTGTGGTCACGATCAGCGGCTTGCCGGACTTGTACCGCTCGTCTATGACCGTGTAGACGGTCTCCAGGGCATACTCACTGTCTCGCTCCGCTCCCAGGTCATCCAGAACCATGAGCGGGTAGCGGTGCAAGTTGGCAATGATCTCGCTTTTATCCCACCCAGCGTTGATGATACGCGGCAGGCTGGTCACCATCACCGGAACGCCCTTGGCCAGCAGCGCGTTGGCGATGC
>OMEJ01000195.1_pt1 | contig 67008 bp, 62 predicted proteins | sample 1645361 | NCBI WGS metagenome assembly OMEJ01 (sample SAMEA103958156, study PRJEB25191) | human gut metagenome
AGGTTGTAGTTGAACACGTGGGAGAGCTCCTCAATGTCCAGTCCCCGGGCGGCGATGTCGGTAGCCACCAGACAGCGGATGGCCCCGGACTTGAAGTCGGCCAGCGCCTGCTGCCGGGCGGTCTGGCTCTTGTTTCCGTGGATAGCAGCGGCGGTAATACCCGCTTTGACCAGATCCCGGGCCACCTTGTTGGCCCCGTGCTTGGTGCGAGTAAAGACCAGCGCATTTTTTACGCCCAACTGGTCCATCAGCAGGGAGAGCAGCTTGGTCTTGTTGCCCCGGTCTACAAAGTACACCGACTGGCAGATGGCCTCTACCGGCGAGGATACCGGGTCCACCGCCACCCGGGCGGGGTGGTGAAGCAGAGAGTTGACCAGCTCGGCGATTTCTTTGGGCATAGTGGCGGAGAAAAACAGGGTCTGCTTTTTCTCAGGCAGCCACTTGAGAATCTTCTTTACGTCGTGAATAAAGCCCATATCCAGCATCCGGTCGGCCTCATCCAGCACAAAGATTTCAAGATCATTCAGATGGATGAAGCCCTGCTGATACAGGTCACCCAGGCGGCCGGGTGTGGCCACCAGAATGTCTACGCCTTTCCCCAGTTTCTCTACCTGGGGTGCCTGTCCCACACCGCCAAAAATTACCGCGCAGCGCAGGGCCAGATGACGGCCGTAGTGTTCAAAGCTCTCACCGATTTGGATGGCCAGCTCCCGGGTGGGAGTGAGGATGAGAGCACGGATAGGGTGCCCGGATGCAGGCTTGTTGCTCAGCCGCTGGAGAATCGGGGCGGCAAAGGCACAGGTTTTTCCAGTGCCCGTCTGGGCACAGCCCAGCATATCCCGCCCCGCCAGGGCAGGGGGAATGGCCTGCTCCTGGATGGGAGAGGGCTTTTCATAGCCCTCCTCCTTCAGAGCAGCCAGGATTTGGGGACACAGCCCCAGATCTTCAAATGTCATGGTGTTCGTTCCTTCTTTTCATTCGGCAGCGGTGGGGAGATGCCCCGAGGCGGCCGGCCCGCGGTTCCCTGCGGGCTGGGGTGTCACTGCGCCGAGACCAGTTCCAGTACCTGGGCTACACTCTGGGCCAGCTCCTGTCCGGGGAGGGCATCTACAATGTAGTCGGCATAGGTCTCATAGAGAGGGGCGCGGATGGTGAGGATATCGTCCAGCGTCTGACCGGGCTCCAGGGCGATGCCCCGGGAGTCCAGATTGTGGATGCGGCGCTTGAGTTCCTCCAGAGGCACCCGGAGATAGATCACCGGGCCCATAGCCTTCAGATGGGCCATGGCTCCCTCCCGGCAGACTACGCTGCCGCCCGGGGCAATGACGTGGTGGTCGCACTGGACCGAGCACACAGCCCGCTCCTCTGCGTCCAGAAAATAGGGTACGCCCCGGCGGTCCAAAATATCCTGAAGCAGGGCTCCTTCCTGCTGCTGAATAACCAAATCGGTATCCAAAAAGCCAAAGCCCAGGGCCTTGGCCAACAAAACACCCACGGTGCTCTTGCCCGAACCGGGCATTCCGATCAAGGTAATATTGTACACAGTCTGTTCCCTCTCTTGGCGAAATTCATAACATTAAAAGTTTACCACATCTTTGTGGAAAAAGGAAGGGGGACACATCCCAGAGGCGTTCCTTTTTTTCCATGTCGGTGCTATAATGAACCAAGAGAGAAGAAAACCGACCGATATGAAGGAGGCAGGCCATGGAATTACTGGAGCTGTTCAACATCCAGGGAACCCTGTTTTTGATGATTTTAGTGGGCGCTCTGGTCAAAAAGCTGGGCATCGTGGATGAGGCGGGTCGACGGTGCCTGACCGATCTGTGCGTCAATGTGATCATCCCCTGCAATATCTTGAAATCCTGTTTGATTGACCTGGACTCCTCCGTACTCCGCGCCTGCGAGATTCTGGTGGTCGTTGCCCTGGCCATTCAGATCATCAGCGTGATTCTCAACAAATTTCTCTACAAAAATTACCCGGAGGCCCAAAACAAGGTGCTGAAATACTGCACCTTAGTATCCAACGGCGGCTTTTTGGGCAACGGCGTAGCGGAAGGAGTTTACGGCACTCTGGGACTGCTCTACGCCTCCATGTATCTCATTCCCATGCGCATTGTCATGTGGTCGGCTGGTACCTCCTACTTTGTGGCCGGAGGCACCGACAAAAAGAAGGTGGTGCGCAACATCCTCACCCACCCCTGCCTGGTAGCTGTGTACATCGGCATGGCGATCATGCTCCTGCACATTCCCCTGCCCACCCTGCTCACCTCCACCATTACAGGCATCGGCAACTGCAATACCGCCATTACCATGTTTATCATTGGCACCATTCTGGTGGATGTGCCTCTGCTTACCATCGTCAACCCCACCACACTGTGGATCAGCGCCCTTCGGCTGGTGCTGCTGCCCGCGGCAGCCTGGGGGATCTCCCTGGCTCTGGGTCTGGAGCCGGTGGCCACCGGCGTGGCTGTGATCATGACCGGTATGCCTGCCGGATCCACCGCCGCCATCTTTGCCGCCCGGTATGGCAGCGATGCGGTGTTTGCCACCAAATGCGTGGTACTCAGCACCCTGCTGTCCATGCTCACCATTCCAGTGTGGTGCTATCTTATCGGTGCTTGACAAAGTGGGGCAGGATATGGTATCCTGTCCCACGCAATAAAGGGAATGAGGTCTCCCTTGTCCTTCGGGACTAAACCGCCCACAAGGCTGATGGCTTCTGCGATTTTTTTGCAGGGGCATCAGCTTTTTTGCTGCCCCGGAAAGGAAGAAAATGGTATGTTAACAAGTTTAGGACTGGTCCTGCTGCTGGGCATGGCCCTGGGCGCGCTGGCAAAACGCCTGAAACTGCCCTCTTTGGTGGGTATGCTCATTGCGGGCATGATATTAGGTCCCTATGCCCTGAATCTGCTGTCCGACAGCCTGCTGAATATTTCGGCAGACCTGCGGCAGCTGGCGCTGATCATTATTTTGACCCGGGCAGGCCTCTCCCTGGATGTGGAGGCTTTGAAGCGGGTGGGCCGCCCGGCAATCCTCATGTGCTTTGTCCCCGCCTGCTTTGAAATCTTGGGCATGACCCTGCTGGCTCCTGCGCTGCTGGGCGTTTCCACCCTGGATGCCGCCATCATGGGAGCCGTGGTGGGAGCGGTATCCCCGGCGGTAATCGTGCCCCGGATGATCCGTTTGAGCGAAGAGGGCTGGGGTGTGGACCGGGGTATCCCCCAGCTTATTTTGGCCGGTGCCTCGGTGGATGACGTCTTTGTCATCGTCATGTTCACCGCTTTCACCGGACTGGCCTCCGGCGGCACAGGGCTGACTGCAGGAGCTGTATTGAGCATTCCCGCCTCCATCCTCACCGGCGTAGCGGCAGGCCTGCTGCTGGGGTGGCTGCTGGCCCAATGGTTCCGCCGTGTCCATATGCGGGACTCGGTGAAGGTGGTGATCCTGCTGTCCCTGGCCTTCCTGCTGGTGGCAGCGGAGGATGCTCTAGAGGGGATCTTCCCCTTCTCCGGTCTTCTGGCCGTAATGGGCGCCGGAGTAGGCCTGCAGCGGTGGCGCTCCGTTGTGGCCCAGCGGCTGAGCCTGAAATTCTCCAAGCTGTGGGTTGCCGCTGAGGTGGCCCTGTTCGTACTGGTGGGCGCGGCGGTGGATCTGCGCTACGCTCTGAGTGCGGGCGTAATGGCCATTCTGGCCGTGTTGGGCGCTCTGTGCTTCCGGGCGGTGGGCGTTCTGGTGTGCGTCAGCGGCGCCCATTTCAGCCCCAAAGAGAAACTCTTCTGTGTGCTGGGCTATCTCCCCAAAGCCACCGTCCAGGCTGCCATCGGCGGCGTGCCCCTGGCTATGGGCCTGGGCTGCGGACAGATCGTACTCACCGTGGCAGTCATTGCCATTTTGGTCACCGCTCCTCTGGGCGCCCTGGCCATCGACCGCAGCTATCCCAAGCTGCTCACCCAGCGTCCTCCCGAATGATGCAAACAGGCCCCGGCACGCTGTGCCGGGGCCTGTTTTTTATGGGCATGTTTCTGTTTCGCTCATTGCTCAGAACTGGAAAATAATCCCCACCACCGCAGCGGCGGCAATGAACAAGATGGGGTGCAGCTTTTTCAGCGGGGTCCACTTCATACACACGAACACCGCCGCTGCCAGCAGCACCGTGCGCCAGCGAATCGCCGGAAAGCTGTCCGGCGCCAGCTGGTTGGTAACGGTAAAGACCGACCAGGCTACGCTCAGCCCTGCTGAGGCGATCAGCGCAGTGGAGGCGGGACGCAGACCGGAGAAGGTAGCCTCCACACCCTTACTGTGGCGGAATTTCTGCAGGAACCCGGCAATGATCAAAATCACAATAATGGACGGGGTAATCAGCCCCAGAGTGGCGATCACCGCGCCGGGAATACCGGCGATTTCAAAGCCCACGTAGGTGGCCATGTTGACGCCCATAGGGCCGGGGGTAGACTCGGAGACGGCAATCATGGTGGTCAGATCTCCGTTGGTAAACCACCCGGTGGTCTCTCCCATATGCTGGAGGAAGGGGATGGTGGCCATGCCGCCGCCCACCGAGAAGAGTCCGGTTTTGAAAAACTCATAAAACAGCCGCAGCAAAACCATCATGCCTTCTCACCTCCCTTGCCTTCTTTGCGGGGGTAGAAGAGAAACCAGCCCAGAACGCCGGAAAGTACGACCAGTACCGCCGGGGAGGTGATGGTGGAGACAATGCTTGCCGCCACACCGGTCAGGGCAAGAGAATCGCTGAACAGCCCTCCGCCCTGAGCCAGCAGAAGCACCCCAACAAAGATCCACGGTGCGATTTTCCCTTTCAAGGTACTCTTGCCAAGCTTGAACACACTCACAGCGATCAGAGCGACCACCGCAGCGTTGATTCCCGCCAGAGCATGAGCTACCACCGGATACTCTGCAAAGTTTTTCAGGAATGCGGCAATGATGGTAATGATGATAAGGGATGGAAATACCACACCCAGGGTTGCCAAAATCCCCCCCAAAACGCCTTTATACTTGTGGCCAATGAAGGTCGCGGTATTCACCGCGATAATGCCCGGGGTACACTGGCCGATGGCAAAATAGTCGGTGAGCTCCTCTTCCGTGGCCCAGCCCTTTTTTTCCACCACCTCCCGCTGGAGGATGGGCAGCATGGCATAGCCACCGCCAAAGGTACAGACACCGATTTTCGCAAAGGTTAAAAACAGATCCAGATAGATATTCAATCAAAAGCCTCCCAAGACAACAATCTCCCGCTCTATATGTGCTTTATTCCAGCCCCTCCAGCTCATCCAGCCACAAAGAGGCCACTGCATCGGAAGGCATTCTCCAGTCGCCACGGGGACTGAGGGCCACAGAGCCCACCTTAGGTCCGTCGCTGAGGCAGGAACGCTTGAACTGCTGGGAGAAGAAGCGGCGGTAGAAATTCTTGAGCCACTTCAGGATGGTCGCCCGGTCGTACTGGCTTCCCAGAGCATACAGGGCCAGCCGGAACACCTTCTTGGGCGAGAAGCCCCAGCGGAGAATGTGATAGAGGAAGAAGTCGTGCAGCTCATAGGGGCCTACCAGATCCTCCGTTTTCTGGCTGATCTTGCCCTCGATGGCGGGCAGCAACTCAGGAGAGACCGGGGTATCCAGAATGTCGCTGAGCACATCGGACAGCTGGCGGTCCTCCTGGGCCTTGTCGTCGGAGATAAAGGACACCAGATGACGCACCAGAGTCTTGGGAATACCCGCATTAACGGCGTAGTTGCTCATATGGTCGCCGTTGTAGGTACACCAGCCCAGAGCCAGCTCACTGAGGTCGCCGGTTCCAATGACCAAACCACCGGTCTGGTTGGCGATGTCCATAAGCACCTGGGTACGCTCCCGGGCCTGACCATTCTCAAAGGTGACGCTGTGGTCCTCCATGCTCTGGCCAATATCCTTAAAGTGGACCTTCACCGCGTTGCCGATGTCGATGGTACGCAGGGTGCAGCCCAGCCGCTCGGCCAGCAAGACCGCGTTGGATTTGGTGCGGTCAGTGGTGCCGAAGCAGGGCATGGTAACGGCAATGATGTCGCTGGCCGGACGATCCAGCATCTGCATAGCCACGGCAGTAATCAGCACCGCCAGGGTGGAGTCCAGGCCGCCGGACAGGCCCACCACCGCCGTCTTAGCGTGGGTGTGCTCCAGCCGCTTTTTCAGGCCCAGAGCAGCAATGCACAAAATCTCGTTGCAGCGCTCGGCCCGGTCGCCCTCGTCCTGGGGCACAAAGGGGCTGGGGGAGACAAAGCGGGTCAGTCGGGTCTCCTCCAGGGTGAGGGAGAACTCGCCGCGCCAATATTCCTTGTCCGGGTCGGGAGTAAAGGAGGTCATCCGCCGCCGCTCATAGGCAAGCCGGTCCACGTCGATCTCGCTGATGGTCAGACCGTTGGCAAAGCGCCGCTCAGCCAGCAGAGCGCCATTCTCCGCGATCATATTGTGGCCGGCAAAGACCAAGTCGGTGGTAGACTCGCCCTCACCCGCGTCGGCATACACATAGCCGCACACCTGACGCCCGCTCTGGCCGGTGACCAGCTGGCGGCGGTAGGCGGCTTTGCCCACCGTCTCGTTGGAGGCAGACAGGTTTAGGATAATGGTGGCTCCGCTACGGGCCAGACCGGCGGAGGGGGGCTCGGGAGCCCACAGGTCCTCGCAGATCTCCACACCCAGAATGAGGTTGGGCATCTCCTGGCAGGCAAAAGTCTCATTGGTGCTCATACACACCTGCTGGCCGCACAGAGTCACCGTGGTGTCTACCCCAGCGCCGCTGGCAAACCACCGGGCCTCGTAGAACTCTCCATAGTTGGGAATGTGGATCTTGGGCACCAGGTGCAAAATCTCACCCTTCTGGATCAGAGCAGCACAGTTATACAGCTTGTTGTCATACTGAGCCCTCACCGGCAAACCCACTGCGGCCACCAGTTCCAGATTGCGGGTGGCCTCCAGGATCGTCTGGAGTCCCTCTTCCGCACCTTTCAGCAGCGTGTCGTGCAAAAACAGATCGCCGCAGGTATATCCAGTGAGACACAGCTCAGGCAGGCACAGCACCTTGACCCCCTGCTTATCCGCCTCCCGCATCAGAGTAAAGATCTGCTCTGCGTTATAGCGGCAGTCGGCCACCCGAATTTTCGGCGTACCGGCAGCTACCTTGATAAATCCATCTCGCATCACGAAAACCTCCTTCGTGGTATTCTCAATAGAGAATATGATACCCCAAACCCCGGCGAAAAGCAAGATAGGGGCAGGAAATCACAAGACCCCCGAAGCCAAAGCTTCGGGGGTCCTCATTGCATCAATCTTTACTTTGCCTGCAGGTAACTGGTCATCACATAGCCCTCGTCGAAGTTACCGCCGCCGGTGGCATACTTGATCTTGGTCCAGCCGTTGCCCGCATCCTCCAGAACGGTAACCGTAGCGCCGTCTTCCGTGCTGGCCTTGGTTTCATAGTTCGTACCCGGACCGGAGCGGATGTTCAGGCCGCCGGTGGCACCGGTGATAACCGCCTCGGTATTGGGGGCCAGGGACTGACCGTTGGAAGGCGTCGTGGTGCCGGGATCGGTGGTAACACCGGTTCCGGTGCCGTCGCCGGTACACTCCACAGCACACTGAGCGGTCTTGTCTCCTGCCGCGGCAGTAATGGTAACTGTGGCCGTATCGGTGCCGGTATACACGTTGGTCACATTGCCATACTCATCCACGGTGGCAATGTCTGTGTTGCTGCTGCTCCAGGTCACCTTCACGTTCTCCGGATCGGTGGTAGCAATGATCTGATAAGATTCTCCAGAGCGCAGGGCAGCCTCTGTGCGGCTGAGGGTCAGGCTGTTGACCGTTACCTGGGTCTGGGAGTTATCCCCGCTGCCCACGCTGGACTGACCATCCGTCTGGCTGGTGGACACAGAGGAATCTACGGTCTTGCCTCCAAACAGGAGGGGAGAGACATATTTAAATACAATCGCCGCTGCGGCAATGATCAAGACCAGGGTCACGATCAGACCGCCTACCTGGAGCGGGTTAGGGCCGCTGCCGCTGGCCCGCTTTCCGCCGCCGGCATAAGAAGTTCGGCCGGGACGCTCATCACAGAAGGGACAACGTTTATAGGTGACGGAATACTCTTCGCCACATTTTTCACATCGGATCACATCTGTGTTCCGACGGGGGGGTGCTTTTTTCGCAGCCATGGACGGATAACCTCCATCATTAGAAAAAGGATGACCACACCGCATGCGGTCTCAGTGTCTATTTTACAAGGAATTAACCACGCCGTCAACGAAAAAATAGACTTCGGGGCGTTTTTTGGCGAAATTATGTAAACATACCGCAAAACCGCCCCCACTTCTTGACCAGGTTCATCCTTTCTTTTATAATGAGTCTGACCCGCGCCGGACTTTGGCGTACAAATAAGATCCCTTTGTCCACCGGACAAAGCCGGAGGGAGGAACCAAGCAGTGAGAGGCACCCTGACCCCCGCCCAGGCCCACAAGCAGTATGACGAGGCGGTAAGTGCATACCGAAAATGGATCCCCGATCCCACTTTGCGCATGGAATTTGGGCGGCAGGCGGATGACTACTTCCGCACCTGCGCCCTGGGCGTTTGGCAGGCGGATAACGCCGCCCAAATCACCCCCCGGCATGTGGAGTTTTACAACGCCATCTACTCCGGCACCAACACCTCCCCCTCTGCCCTGTACTGGGAGGTGGCCACCGGCGTGGCGGGCTATGACCTCTTTCAGCCCCCCGCCTTCTTCCAGTCCCTGCGGGACTACGACCGGAGGAAAGGCACCACCCTCTCCCGCCGCTTTGTGGACCAGTTCACCCTGATTTTACTGCTGTTTGCCGCGGTGGACGATGTGGTCAGCGAGCCAGAGGCCGGTTTTGTCAACGCCTGCGCCGACGCCCTGCTGGCTCTGTGTACAAAGGACGGCCTGTCCGGCGACCGTCCGCCCTTGAAGGCCGATGAGTTTATCACCAAACCTCAGCCCGCCGCTCCTCAGCCTATCGCCCAGGAGGCGCCAAAGGAGGAACCCGCCCAGGAGGAAGAGCCTCAGCCCTCCCTGGAAGAACTGCTGGAGGAGCTGGACAGCCTGTGCGGTCTGGACCAGGTGAAAAAGGACGTGAAGAGCCTCATTAACCTGGTAAAGGTGCGCAAGCTGCGCCAGGAGGCCGGGCTCCCTGTGCCCCCCATGTCCCTCCATCTGGTCTTTTTGGGCAACCCCGGCACCGGTAAGACCACAGTGGCCCGGCTGCTGGCCAAGATCTACCGCAGCATGGGAGTGCTGCCCAAGGGACAGCTGGTGGAGGTGGACCGCTCCGGCCTGGTGGCCGGCTTTGTAGGCCAGACCGCCATCAAAACCCAGGAGGTCATTCAAAAGGCCATCGGTGGCGTGCTCTTTATTGACGAGGCCTACGCCCTGGTCAACCAGGACAGCCCCAACGACTTTGGCCACGAGGCCATTGAGGTGCTGCTGAAAAACATGGAGGACCACCGCAAGGACCTCATCGTCATTGTGGCAGGCTACTCCGAACTAATGGAAAAATTTATCCACGCCAACCCCGGCCTGGAGTCCCGCTTCAATAAATACTTCTATTTTGCCGACTACGACGGCGGCCAGCTCTTCTCCATTCTGGAGTCCATGTGCAAAAAGAACGGCTACACCCTCTCTCCGGAGGGAGCAGCCTGGGCCAAGGAGGATCTGGAGCGGCTTTACCAGGAGCGGGACGAGAACTTCGGCAACGCCCGGGACGTGCGCAACCTGTTTGAAAAGGCGGTCTCCCGCCAATCTGACCGGGTAGCCAAATTGGATGCCCCCACCCGGGAGCAGCTGATGGAGCTGCTTCCTGAAGATCTGAAAGAGAGCGAAGACGAAACAACATGAGAATTGCCTTTTACACCTTAGGGTGCAAAGTAAATCAGTACGAGACTCAGGCTCTGGAGCAGCTGGTCACCCAGCGCGGCCACACCCTGGTTCCCTTTGACGGGGAGGCCGACGCCTATGTCATCAACACCTGCTCGGTAACGGCGGTCAGTGATAAAAAGTCCCGGCAGGTCATCCGCCGGGCCAGAAAGACCGCTCCTGACGCCATTTTGGCGGTGTGCGGCTGTTACTCCCAGACCCACCCCGACGATATGGACAAGCTGGAGGTGGACCTGGTTGCCGGTACCGGCGACCGCACCGGCTTTGTGGATCTGCTGGAGCAGACCTGGCAGAAGCACCAGAGCATCACCGTTCTGGACGATCCCTTCCAGCGCCGCACCTTTGAGAACCTGCCCGCCGGAGGGCTGGAGGGCCGCACCCGGGCCATGCTGAAAATCGAGGACGGCTGCGTCAATTTCTGCTCCTACTGCATCATCCCCTATGCCCGTGGCCGCATCCGTTCCCTGCCCTTAGCCGACTGTGCCGCACAGGCCAAATCGCTGGTGGAGGCAGGCTATCAGGAGATCGTCCTCACCGGCATTGAGATCTCCTCCTGGGGCCAGGATCTGGAAGGAAAGCCCTCCCTCATTGACGCGGTGGAAGCCATCTGTCAGGCGGTGCCCGCCCACATTCGGGTACGCCTTGGTTCTCTGGAGCCCCGGACCATTACCAAGGACTTCTGCCGCCGCTGCGCCGCGCTGGAGAACCTGTGTCCCCACTTCCATCTTTCCATGCAGTCGGGCTGTGACACGGTGCTTGCCCGGATGAACCGGAAGTATGACTCGTCCCGGTATTATGAGAGCGTGCAATTCCTTCACGAAGTCTATGACCGTCCGGCCATTACCACCGACCTTATCGTAGGCTTCCCCGGCGAGACGGAGGATGAATTCCAGCAGACCCTGGACTTCATCCAGAAGTGTGGCTTTGCCGCTATGCACATCTTCCCCTACTCCCGCCGCCCCGGCACTCCGGCCGCCAAGATGCCCGGCCAGGTGCCCAACGCCATCAAGGAGGACCGTGCCCACCGGGCAGCTGAAATCGCCCAGAACATGGAATACGCCTATCTGGACTCCTTTGTGGGCCAGACCGTTCCGGTGCTCTTTGAAGAGGAGCGGGACGGCGTGTGGCTGGGTCACACCACCCGCTACTGTCAGGTAGGGGTAACCAGCACGGAATCCCTTCACAACCAGCTGCGCCAGGTGCGCCTTACCGGACGTGAGGGCAGCCAGCTCACTGGAGAACTGGTATAAGTTCAAATCCGGCCCTTGCGCGACAAGGGAAAATCCGATATAATAATATGACCATTTTTGAAGATTAACGGAAAAGAGGAACTGCCATGAAATTAGGTATTGTGGGTCTGCCCAACGTAGGCAAGAGCACCCTGTTCAACGCCATCACCAACGCCGGCGCCGAGAGCGCCAACTACCCCTTCTGCACCATCGACCCCAACGTGGGCATGGTGGCTGTGCCCGACTACCGTCTGGACAAGCTGAGCGAGATGTACCACCCCAAAAAGACCACCCCGGCTGTCATTGAGTTCGTAGACATCGCCGGTCTGGTCAAGGGCGCCAGCCGTGGCGAGGGCCTGGGCAACAAATTCCTGGCCAACATCCGCATGACCGACGCCATCGTCCATGTGGTGCGCTGCTTTGACGACGAGAACGTCATCCACGTGGAGGGCTCCACCGATCCCATCCGGGATATGGACACCATCGACCTGGAGCTGATCCTGGCCGACGCCGAGATGGTGGACCGCCGCATCGACAAGGCCCAGAAGGCCGCCAAGGGCGACAAGAAGTTTCTCCACGAGGTGGAGGTCTTCTCCGGTCTGAAGGAGTGGCTCAACGACGGAAAGTCCGCCCGCAGCTACCTCTCCGAGGTCAGCGAGGATGATGCCGCCCTCATCGGCACCAGCGAGCTGCTCTCTCTCAAGCCCGTCATCTATGCCGCCAACCTGGACGAGGACGGCTTTGCCGATCCTCAGGCCGTCCCCTACTACAAGCAGGTGGAGGAGCGCGCTCAGTCTGAGGGTGCCCAGGTCATTCCTGTGTGCGCCAAGCTGGAGGCTGAGATCGCGGAGCTGGATGCAGACGAAAAGGCCATGTTCCTGGAGGAGCTGGGCGTGAAGGAGTCCGGTCTGGACCGCCTAGTCAAGGCCAGCTACACCCTGCTGGGCCTCATTTCCTATCTCACCAGCGGTGAGGACGAGTGCCGTGCCTGGACCATCACCAAGGGCACCAAGGCTCCCCAGGCCGCCGGTAAGATCCACTCCGACTTTGAGCGGGGCTTCATTCGCGCTGAGGTCGTCTCCTACGAGGACCTGATGGCCTGCGGCACCATGGCAGCTGCCCGTGAGAAGGGCCTGATTCGCTCCGAAGGCAAGGAATATGTCGTCCAGGACGGCGACATCATCCTGTTCCGGTTCAACGTGTAATTTCCCCTGCTGAATTTTTCTTTGAGATATTGTATTTTCTCCCGCAATCGTGTACACTATGAACAACCCTAAATCCAGAAGGAGGATTTTAACTATGAAAATCGCCCGTTTCGTGCTGAAGATCGTGGCTCTCTCTCTGGCCGCCGCCGCTGCGGTGTGCGCCGTTATCGCCTACTGGGACAAGCTCTCTGAGCTGGGAGACTGCGCCAAGGTCAAGCTGCAGCAGCGCGCCTGCTCCTCTGAATATGACGATTACGAGGAGTAAGATACTCCTTCCCTACAGCCGTGGAACTTCCACGGCTGTTTTTTCTGCCCAAATACGATTCCCAGCAGCAGGCTCCCTGCCAGTGTGCCCAGGATGTAAACCGGAGTAAACCACGGCGCGGTGGGGTCTCCGCCTCCGTGGACGCGTGCCAGCAGTTCTGAACATCTCCAAAGCGGGATACCGTAGATCCAACCGCTCAGCACCATCACAGCCCCCTTCTCTGCCAGCCAGCCTGCCAGCAGCCCTGCTGTCACCAGCTTTACCCGGTGCCGGCTCGGCGGGAATCCCCGACTCAGTCTCAGTGCCCCGGTGAAAAAGGGAATCAGAAACAACAGCCCTCCATACACGAAAAGCCTTCCAGGATGTCCCTGAATGGGATATGCTCCGCTGTCATAGCGGAAGCCTGCCAGTCCCATCAGGAACATGGTAAGGACATAGCCGCCCGCCATCCAGCACCACCCTGCCGTCATAGTCTGAAGGACACTGCGCAGGGACTGACTGTGACGAAGCCATGCCTGTCGATACGCTTCTCTCAACTCTTTTGGGTCCCCCATCTCTTCCACCGCACGTTCCCGGGCCTCATCCGGCCTCAGGCCACTTTGCTCCAAGTTTGCCGCCAACTCCTCCAGGTGATCGGCAAGCTCTCCCTCCAGCCGTCTGCGGTAGGTGGGATCCGTGATGGAGGCGACACACTGTGAAACAAAGTTTTTCATCCATGTCTCTCTATGACTCATCTTTATGCTACCTCCCAATGTATATAACATGGAGCTGCACCGTATGTTTTCCCGTCAGCAGTGCCCCAGGATAGAAAATCGGTTGGAAAACGCCTTTTGATAGCACCCCAGCTGATATCCGTTCATCACGCTCCATACCGCCAGCACACTGTGAGACAACGTCCCGGCAGCACCGGATACCATTATTCCTGAAACTTCAAAGGGTCCACCCAGCGCCATCCAGCACAGGATCGGCAGTACCTGCATGGCCGCATAGATCCAGCAGCTGTATTTGATCAGATTCCAGCTACGGGGCAGACCGGCAATGACCGGAGCTGTTACAAGCACCAATGCCAGCAATACGGATACGATCCCCCAGTATCCCGGATGCGGCTTTCCGAAATTGTGTGTATTGATTATGTAGAGTACGCCAAACCCCAGCATGGCAGCTGCGTAACAAAGGAAAGATATCAGGAACAAAACCCGCGGAATTCTGTGCCTGGGTGTGTTCATCCGCTGCCTCCACTGCTCCAGGTAGACCGTGGAAAGTGCGCCGGGATCTCCCATATGCTCCAGAGCCCGTTGGCGTGCCTCATCGGAAGACAAACCTTGCCTCTCCAGATCAGAAGCCAGCGATTCTAAATGGTCGGCCAATTCTCTGCTCAGACGCCGTCCATACACAAGGTCTGGAATCTCTGCAACACACGCGTGAACAAAGTGTTCCACCCAAGGCTTCATTCCTGTACACCCCCTAAAATTCGGGCCATGGCCCGGGTGTATATCCCCCATTGATCCTCCTTCTCCCGCAAAGCTCCCCGGCCGGCATGGGTCAAATGGTAAAAACGGCGCTCTCTTCCGTTCTCCATCTGTGTATAGGAGGTGATCAGCCCCTTATCCTCCAGGGCATGGAGGAACGGATATAAGCTTCCCTGACTCATGCAGAATACGTCCTCCGACAAAAGCGCCATTTGTTGAATCAGTTGATACCCATACATGTCTTGACGGCTGAGCAATTTCAGAAGGATCAGCTCATGGCTTCCTTTGGCCAGCTGCTTATCTAGCTTCATAACAACGCCTCTCTTTCAGAGGTATTATATACCTCTTATCCAGAGGTGTCAAGGAAGGCCTTACGGTTTTCTCTCCGGTACCATTGCAGGCATTCCCGTTTTCCCGTACGGCGCAGCAGCAGAGCGGATATCAACAGATCCATTCCCACCGCCACTACCGCCGCCGCCGTCACAGGGACCGGAACGGCCTCCACCCAGCCCGAGACAGCCGGATGCACCCAGTAAACCGCCGCCGGCAGCAGGGCGGACCAGGCCAGCGCGAAGGACAAACACACCCGTCCGTGCAGATTCCAGCGCAGCTCCCGGTAATCCCAAAAGGAGACACCCAACACTTTTTCATAAAAAACTGCGGTGATATACTCCACACCCGTAGCCGCTGTCCCGCCCAGCACCATCAGCAGCAGCGGATGCGTCAAAATCTCCTCGGGCAATGCCAACACCACCAGCGCCCCCAGTCCGTACACCGGGCACAAAGGCAGCACCAAGGTACGTTTCCGGTCCCGGCGGCCTCCAGTACACCAGGCATACCCCACTTCCAACAGGAATCCCAGCGCGCTATATAACACAAAATACCAGAAATACTCCATATTGGTTCTCCTCCCACCAAACAGCAGTCTTCACCGTGCTCTACAGCCAAACCAACAGAGTTAGCATGCCGGAGAGAGAAAAAATCATGCGTTTTAGCGGCAGGAAATCTTGGGCTTGCGCTTGAAGGAAAGCTGCACTTTGTGATACAATAACTCGAATACGGACAAAGAGAAAGGAAGGGGCCGCAATGCGAAATCTGATCGACTTTGGTGATATGTCCCGGGAGGAATGGGAACAGCTCTATGCCCGGGCCAGCCAGATCATTGATGCACCGGAGAAATTTATTGACGTTTGTCGTGGCAAAGTATCCTGCAATCTGTTTTATGAACCCTCCACCCGCACCAACTTCTCCTTCCAAACCGCCATGCTGCGGCTGGGTGGATCGGTGTTCGGCTTTGCAGACCCCAATTCTTCCTCCGTGGCCAAGGGCGAGACCCTGAAGGACACCATCAAAATGGTATCCAACTATGCTGATGTTGTGGTCATGCGTACTCCCTGGGAGGGTTCGGCCAAGGCGGCTTCCCTCTATTCCGCGGTGCCCGTGGTCAATGCCGGTGACGGCGGCCACATGCACCCCACCCAGACCATGGCAGACCTCACCACCATCACCCGCCTGCGCGGCAAGGTGGACGGGCTGTGCATCGGCCTGTGCGGCGACCTGAAGAACGGCCGCACCGTCCACTCCCTCATCAAGGCCATGGCCAAGTTCAACGATATCAAGTTCTTCCTCATCTCTCCCCGGGAGCTGGCAGTTCCTGAGTACATGCGTGTATTTATGCGGGAGCATAACATGTGGTACACCGAGGTCACCGGTTTGGAGCCCGTTATCCCTCAGTTGGACGTGCTGTACATGACCCGCATCCAGAAAGAGCGCTTTGTGGATCCCTTGGAGTATGAGCGCAACAAGGGCATCTACATCCTCACCCGCCGCAAGCTGGAGCGAGCCAAGCCCGACATGCTGGTCATGCACCCCCTGCCCCGAGTAGATGAGATCACTCTGGACGTGGATGACGATCCCCGCGCGGTTTATTTCCAGCAAGCTCGGTTTGGTATGTTTGCCCGCATGGCTCTGCTGGAGCACCTGGCCCTTCAGCCCCGAAATGACCATCCCGCTCCGGTGGAGATCGGCACCAAGCCCATCTGCCACAATCCCCGCTGCATTACCCAGACGGAAACCTATCTGCCCCCCCTGATCAAAAAGATCGGCGGCGTGGATTGCTGCGGCTTCTGTGACGCAGCCCTTTGATCACCTGTTAAGAAATCCCTTTGCGCTGTAAATAAGCCGTTAAGGATCGTCATAAGCCCTTGACGGTGGGAATCCCTTTTGGTATCCTCCTGCCTAACAGGCCATCTGTGCCTGCAAACGTAAGGAAAAGGAGCCAAACGAACCATGGATTCCGACAGCGATCAAGCCACTGCGGATCATTATCATATTCGTTTTAAAAAGCATAGTCTGCTCTGGTCATCCAGGCAGGCCGTGCTTTTTTACGCTCTTTTTTCCTTCTGAACTTAATTGGGAGGAACAAACTGTGCCGCTTATTGCATTTCAAATTCTGATTCAAATCGTCTTAATTCTTATCAATGCCTTTTTCGCCGCCACAGAAATTGCGGTAATCTCGCTCAGTGCCAACAAGCTCCGTAAACTGGAGGAAGATGGAGATAAATTGGCCCCAAAGCTGCTGCGCATGGTGGAGGAGCCTGCCGGCTTTCTCTCCACCATCCAAATCGGCATTACTCTGGCTGGCTTTCTTGGCTCTGCTTTCGCCGCTGACAGCTTCTCGGAGTACATCGTCCACTGGATCTGTGTGGATCTCGGCGTCACCGCACTTCCCCGCTCGGCCGTGGATACCCTGTCTGTGATCCTGATCACCTTAATCCTCTCTTACTTCACCTTGATCTTTGGTGAGTTGGTACCCAAACGCGTTGCCATGCAGCGTCCCATGGAGATGGCGCGACTGTCCTGCCGACTGGTATCCACTCTGTCTGTTATCGTCCGGCCTGTAGTCCATCTGTTGTCTCTGTCCACTAACGGCGTACTGCGTCTGCTTGGTATGCGCACCGATGTGGAAGAGGAACAGGTTACCGAGGATGAGATCCGTATGATGATCGACCTGGGCAACGAAAATGGTACCATTGACGCAGATGAGAAGGAACTACTCCATAACGTCTTTGAATTCTCTGACCAGCGGGTGGGCGATGTCATGACCCGGGCAGCCGATGTAGTGGCGCTTCCCGTTGACGCCACCGCTCAGCAAGTATTGGATGTGATCCGCACCAGCGGACTGTCCCGTTTTCCCATCTACGGTTCTAATGAAAATCAAATTCTAGGCGTATTAAACGCAAAAGAATTTCTTCTGTCCTGGGCCGCCCAGGATGGGCAATCCATTTCCTCGCTTATGCGCCCCGCCTACCTGATCCCTGAAAGTCTTCCCGCCGATGATTTGCTGCGGGATATGCAGCTGAAAAAGGTTCATCTGGCCGTTGTCATAGACGAATACGGCGAATTGGCCGGTGTCATTACGGTGGAGGACCTCTTGGAGGAAATCGTAGGTAATATCTATGATGAATTCGATCCTGCTCAACCCCAGGAGTTAGAACAGCTGGAGCCAGACCTCTGGCGGGTAAACGGCGGTCTGAACGTAGAAGATCTGGCCAAAGCACTCGGATTAGATCTCCCTCAGGACGAAGATTACGATACCGTTGGTGGAATGGTACTCAGCAGACTGCGCACCATTCCTCAGGACGGCAGCACCCCAGTGGTCCATTTCTATGGTCTGGAGCTTCGGGTAGAGCGTGTAAAGGACCACCGTATTCAGCAGATTCTGGTTCGCAAAGAGCGCACCTCCGGACAGGGCGAGAGTTGACCTCTCCCCTGTCCACAACTTTTTTATAAAATTTCAAAAAAGCCATTGACAAAGGTATCAATCCCGTGGTATTATTTCATGGCTGACGTGAGAGAACACATCGTCCATGCGGGTGTAGTTCAATGGTAGAATCCCAGCCTTCCAAGCTGGTCGCGTGGGTTCGATTCCCATCACCCGCTCCATATGCGCCTGTAGCTCAGGTGGATAGAGCAACTGCCTTCTAAGCAGTGGGTCAGGGGTTCGAGTCCCTTCAGGCGTGCCAATCTTATTTGGCTTTTATGCGGTTTCTCCCCGTCATAGTCCATGGTGGGTGTAGCTCAGTTGGTTAGAGCACCGGATTGTGGTTCCGGGTGTCGAGGGTTCGAGTCCCTTTACCCACCCCATACGAAGGCGTTCGGGCCGGAGCTTCGGCTCCGGCCCGCGCTTTTTTCTCCACTGTGACTCAGAATCCAGCCACACACAGGGGTGTAGCCAAGTGGTAAGGCAAGGGACTTTGACTCCCTCACTCGCTGGTTCGAGTCCAGCCATCCCTGCCAATTTTATATGACCCAGTAGCTCAGTCGGCAGAGCACCTGCCTTTTAAGCAGGGTGTCCGGAGTTCGAATCTCCGCTGGGTCACCAAAAATCCCGAATGCAAATGCGTTCGGGATTTTTACTTCTTCACTTTTCACTAAATCCAACTGCCTGCCCGGGATTTTTGGAAGTGATGAAGTAAGAGTGAATAGTGAAAAAGTGAGGTGTGCCGCAAGCGCCACGTTTTTTGTGTATTCTTACTGCTCTTATGTCTCCTTGCCTCCAGTGAACCAGTATGATATACTTTTGAAAAAGTATATCATAGGATAAAAAGGAGGAGGACATGGGTACAATTCTGGTAATCGGCATTATTTGGACGCTGTACGGATTGGCTGGATTATTTGGCATACAGAAAATACCAAGCAAATTCAAAGACAAATCCTGGACGAAACACTACATTCGTTACCAAGGGATATCCTGGCTCCTTCTCGGGATTCCTTGGATTGTGCTGGACGTGATAACAGAGGATAAGGGATTCGGAATGCCTGTCATGTTATTCCTGATCCTTGCATGTTCACTTCCGGGATTTGTCTATACTGTGATTCTTGATCGAAGATATACCGCTAAGCTGAAACTGGAACAATGATTTCTTTCTCTGAGATTGTCATTATAGTGTTTGGATCACACACTTCGGAGCAAGCGACATATCGCTTGCTCCGATTTTTTATAAAAGTCAGAATGTGCTCATTTGCTGCTCCTCCTTTCCAAATTGCAACCGCTTGCGCTGGGTTGCAATTTGGTTTGAGGTACAGACCTGGAAGTACGTCCTCAAAGCTGAACAAGGGTCGACTTTGGGAACCGATTTTGGGACTGTCCCAAAAGTCGGCCCTTGTTTTATCACCAAAGCCTCGCTATAATAAGCGGACGGGGGGATTTAATGAAGATTTTTGAAGCAAAAAACAGAACGCCGGAGCTTATCGCACAATTACTGAAGGTATGGGAATCCTCTGTACGCGCTACACATCTGTTTTTATCCGATGGTGAAATTGAACACATCAAAATCCATGTGCCGCAATTCTTGCTGGAGGTTCCTCGTCTCTTTCTTGCAGAGGATAAGGCAGGGCATCCGGTCGCCTTTATGGGACTGGCGAACAGGTCTTTAGAGATGTTGTTTGTCGCTCCTGAAATGCGGGGCTGCGGGATTGGAAAACAGCTGGTGACCTATGGGATAGTAAACTACGCCATTGAGACATTGACTGTAAACGAACAAAATCCACAAGCCATAGGGTTCTATGAACACATAGGGTTTCATGCGTATAGAAGAACTGAACTGGATGAGCAGGGCAATCCTTATCCACTTCTCTATATGCGGTATGCACCATCTGCCAAGTAAGAATTATGTTTGGCATCGATAGTGTTGTGATTTTTCACGTCGGAGCAAGCGACATATCGCTTGCTCCGATTTTTATAAAAGTCCGAGCACGCTCATTTTGCTGCTCCTCCTCTCCAAATCGCAACCGCTTACGCTGGATTTCGATTTGGTTAGGTACGGGATTGCTGAACGTCCTCAAAACGGTTTCCTGTTTCAAAAAGAGGGACACGACATACGTCGTGTCCCTCTTTTCCCTTCTATGTGTCAACACCACATGTTCCGCTTTTGCTTGGTAATTCGGATTATTCTTCTCTCTGCCGGCATAGCTCCAGACAGGTCTCCAACCATTGGCAGGCGGCCTGTTCCCGGAAAATTCCCCCTAACAAAACCAGATAGTCGTTGAACGCTTGGTCATCCTGAGGCGGGATTCCATCAAACTTGTCTTGATCCTTCTCAAGCCGTTCCAGGCGCTGCCGATGCTGTGCCAGTCGGTTCTCCAACTGCTGTCTGCGATTATTTGCAGAGGCACAGTCAGAGAAAAACAGCCGCAGCCGAAATTCATCCTTCGGGGTCTGAGGTGCGGCGCTGGAGTCCTGTACCCATTTCCGGAGCATCTGCTCCCCGTCAGAGGTAATAGTGTACACTTTTTTCTCCAGCACTGTACCGGATATCTCCACCTGATAGTCGATAAGCCCAGCTTCATACAAGCTCTTGAGTTCAGGGTATATCTGGCTGTGCTTAGCACTCCAAACCTCAAACAAGCCTGACTCAAACTCCTTGGACAGCTCATAGCCTGTCATGCTCCGGCGATGGAGCAACCCTAAAATGGCATAACCCAGAGTTCCCAAGGCAGATCACCTCAATTTCTTAAAAATCACACTTGCCAGTATCATACCACAAACATGAAAAAAGGCAAGAGAAAACACTCCTACTTGAACATGTCAATATTGACATGTTCAAGTAGGAGTGTTAATCTGGAATGGCATTGTGTTGTTGCCAAAGCAGCACACAAAATTAAAACGGGAGAAATGTGCATGGAAAAAGCAAAGCGATATCTGGTTTTTCTTATTGGATTATTTATCAACTCTTTGGGTGTGAGCCTGATCACAAAGGCGGATTTGGGCACCTCCCCTATCTCTTCTATCCCCTACGTACTCAGCCTGAACTTCCCCCTCACACTGGGCGAGTTCACAATTATCTTCAGTCTGCTGCTGATCTTTCTGCAGCTGGTTATCCTACAGCGGAATTTCAAGCCAGAACACTTGCTTCAGATCCCGGTGTCCATTGCCTTTGGCTACTTTATTGATTTGTGCATGGCACTACTTGCCTTTGTTCAGCCTCAAGCCTATCCGATCAAGGTGGTAGATTTGCTCATTGGCTGTGTCATTTTGGGATTTGGCGTGTTCTTGGAAGTCATCGCCGACGTAGTGATGCTCCCCGGAGAATCCTTTGTTCGGGCCGTGGTATTCCGCTGGAAGACGGAATTTGGTATAACCAAGGTCGTATTTGATGTCTCCATGACAGTCATTGCTGCCGTGCTGTCCTTTGTATTCCAGGGCCAGCTTAACGGTGTACGGGAAGGCACTGTGGCAGCTGCTATCCTAGTGGGCTTTATTGCCCGTCTCATGGGACGAAAGCTGGAAATTTTACCTCGAGTGCTGTTTGGTAAAGCCAAAGTTTCCCAGGAGGATACGGCAGCGCCGGAACAAACCGTATGCGTAGTCATCGACCGGCAATATGGCAGCGGCGGCCACGATATCGGCCAGGCCCTGGCCCAGCAGCTTGGTCTCCCCTTCTATGATCGGGAAATCATCCAGATGGCGGCAGGTTCCACCGGCTATTCCCAGGAATTTATATCCCAACGGGAGGAAAAAATCTCCGGTGCTCTGCTCCACGACCTGGCCAGCGAGATGTACGGTTACTCCGAGCAGACCCCCGCTCCTACTGACACCATTTTTGAAGCAGAGGCTCAGGTCATGCGCCAGGCAGCTGAGAAAGGAAACTGTGTTATTGTGGGCCGATGCGCCGACGTGGTACTAAAAGGTCGGGCTCGCTGCCTGCGCATCTTCCTTCACGCTCCGTTGGAGTATCGGGTACAGCGTCTGATGCGCACCGAGGGCTTTGAGGAAAAAGAAGCCCGCCGTCGTCTGCGTCAAACCGACCGTACCCGCGCAGCCTACTACCAGTACTATACAAACCGCACCTGGGGTGCAGCCTGGAATTATCATCTGTGTATCGATACCTCTTTGGGAGAAGCTCGGGCACAGGAGCTGATTGCCCAATCCTTTCAGCAGATGCAGAAATAAAAATCAAACCGCCGGCTAAGCTGGTAGCTTGAGTAGACCCTATAAACCCTCTTAAGGAACCCGAACCTATTGCTGTCTCGGCTTCCTTAAGAGGTTCTTTTATTGCCTTATCTTTGTCCCATCCCCCTCTTCATCTCACGCTGTTCCTTCCAACCACTTTAAATAAGTACGTCTATTGAGGTAGCGAAACTTCACTTTGCGCCAGATTAAAATTATTCTGCCATGTCCGTTGGTTCTCGTGGACTTGCTTATTAAACGATTACTTCACCATAAATAAATAGGGGTGCAGACAAGCCGGCTGGCTGTCTGCACCCCTATAATTATTGGATGCTTGGAACTTTATTTGACACTGTTCTCTATAAACCGCATAAGGATCGTCGCCACTTGAGCACGGGTGGCCTGGCCCTGGGGATTCAGGGTATTGTCCCCCACACCAGAAATCAGTCCTTCCTGAACTGCCCAGACCATGGCCTGAGTGGCCCAACTACTGATGGAATCTTTATCCGCAAAAGCGTCAACATCTCCACTCACAGCGGGACTGCCGGCATAGCGGTAGAGCATCAAAGCCAACTGCTCCCGGGTCATACCCTGATCCATATTTGTGCCATCAGAGATTCCTTCCTCCATGGCCCATTTTTGACCAGCTTCATACCACACGGAGCCAGTGGAGGTATCCACGCCTTCCAAGCTGGCCAGCACGGTAACCATCATCCCTCGGGTCATAACCACCTCGGTTGAGAAGGTGTTCGGGCTTGTACCTCCGAACAGCTCTCGACTGGAAGCAAAGTCAATCGCCTCTGCTCCCCAGTAGCCGTTCGGCACATCGGAAAAGTCCTTGCTGTTGTCCACGATCTTCACAGACTGGTCATCGGTCAGCGTAACCGCCACGCCGTTTTCCGTGGCAACGGTGGTCTTGATGACTTCTTCTGTGCCATCTTCCTTGACCAGCACTGCCACAGTACCAGATGTAACGTCATCCACAGGAATCTCCACCAATACCGACTTGCCCTTAGGCAGCTGTACTGTAATAGTGGGTGCGCTGTCCAGATCACTGGTATTAGGCACGCCGGGCAGAGGCAGAGTTACCTTTTCTTCCTTTTCTTCCGCAGCATCTACCACGTTCTCAGGTACCTTGATCTCAGACTCCCACTTGCCGGTTTCATCCACCTTGGTAACAGAGGAGGATCCATCCGGCTGGGTGATCGTCGTGGTCATGTTGCCATCGGGCTTTGTCTCCACCACGGTCTTTCCACCGTCAGAAGATACGGTAGTTTCGGTGACGGTACCGTCGGGCTTTGTCACGGTAGTAGTGGTGGAACCGTCTGGGTTGTGGGTGATCTCCGTCTTGTTTCCGCCGCTGGAGCTGCCACCTCCGGAACTACCGCCAGTCTCTCTCCAACCTGCATAGAGAGTCAGATCTTTTGTAATGGCAGCAGCAAAATCAAATTTCTGCGTACATGCCTCATTCAGATACCAGCCAGTAAAGATATACCCGCTGCGGCTGGGAGCCGGAGGCTGAGTGGCAAAACCGTTCTCTTCCACGGTTTGCTGGGCAACCGGCGTTCCCCCGTTACTCTCAAAGGTTACAGTATAGTACTTAGCTGTTTGGGCAACTACCGTAATGGTGAACTCCTTCTCGGAGCTGCCGGCATTGTTGGTCGCTGTAACAGTAAAGGTAGCTGTACCGGCAGCAGTAGGCGTACCGCTGATAACGCCGCTGGTTTCATCCAGTGTCAGACCGGCAGGAAGGCTGCCGGCAGTGATGCTCCAGCGGACCGCCATGTTACTGTCAGCCTGCAAGGTGTCGGAATAGGCTTCGTTTTCTTTACCGTCTTTCAATGCAGTGGTAGTAATGACAGGGGCGGTCTCGGTGCTTATGCTGGTGTAGGTAACCACCATAGGAGCCATGACATTGGCCTTGGGCACAGTCCCACCCTTGTTTTGTACCTCAAAGCGGATTATGTCCCCTGCCTTGACCTGGATATTTTCCTGGTTGAAGTTGACAGGGCCGCTGCCGCCGCTGATCTGCTGCTGTTCCACCAAAGGCACGCCATTTTTGGTCAGCGAGGCCCAGATGGATCCAGTGTTTCCTGTCTCGCTGTTGACGACGGCCTCCAGTCCGGTGATGGAGATCACTCCGTCCAGGGGAGCGCGGAAGCCAAGCGCATGGCCGAAGCCGTTCCGACTGTCTGTTTCATCCACAATCTTAATATTTGTCGTATTGCTGCCGTTGTTTGCCCCAACAAAGGCCCAATTAGACCCTTCCCAGCCTTTCCATTCAGAATTCCAGTTGGTCAGGTCTGTATAGGCCTTATTTGTTTCCTCTGCGGAGATTCGCTGCTGGGCATACCAAATTTCACCTTGTTGGCCGTCCTCTGTCTTAATACTCTCCAAAATAGAGTAGGGGCCGACCTGGATGGAAAGCGTATTCTGAGTCGCGGCATCTTCCGATGTGATCTGAAGGATCATACCGGAGGTAAGTTCCACGTCCCGATCCTGCTCCACTCCACCGGACATTACCTTTGCGGAAGCGCCCCAGCTCAGCTCCAGCGCATCCAGGAGATGATTGACCTTGGTCAGATCAGGCACATGAATGCTGTTGCTTTGCCGCTCAAAGGGAGTGTACAGAATGTCTGCCTGTGTATTCATGGCGACGGTGTATACCTCTTGGCTGCCATCGCCCTTTTCAACAATGACTTTGCTGCCGCCAGGCACCTTTGTGCTGCCTGTCAGCGTCTGGCCTGCTGCATCTGTCAGCGTCAAGGACCACCCTTCAGGGGCAATCAAATTGTTCAGGACCGTTTCAGCCGTATCTCCGTTCACATTAGAGATGGTAAAATCCTGGATCTGATATTTGGTAGAACCAAGCCCTGTCAGCTTAGAGTACTGATGGGCACCTACGTCCGGCACGACGCCCAGAATCGAATTGCCGAAGAAGTCCTGGTCTGCATGTACGCCCTGACTCTCCATCTCAAAGAGGAAGGCGGGGGTCTCAACCATTGTACCGGCATTGATGGCGGGGGAGCCGTCTTTCAGCTGATATCCATTCAGCGTATTCAGAGCGTTCTCCTGAGCATTGCCGGTTCCACCCTTGCCGGGATCGACCATCAGGGAAGCCCCCTGCTCCGCATCCAGTTGGATGTTATTTGTACCGGCGGGCACGTTGTTGTAGTTTACAAAGATGTTGTTTGCATAGCCGCAGCTTCCGGTGCGCCAGTTCTCATCCTTGGGCGTGCTGCCGGCATAATAGATGATGTTGTTCTTTACATCCAGCGCGCCGTAGCTGCCGGAATTGGTGTACACGAAGGGCACGCCTTCCTTGATATAGAAGGTATTGTTGTAAATATCGGCGTTGGGATTGGTAGCCGCCACAATGATGCCGGTGCTGTCATTCTGGCTGATGTTGTAGCGGAAGACGCTGTTATAGGCATGCTGCAGGCAGATCATGAAGCAGCCGCCCTCGTTATCGTGGCTGTAGTTGTACTGATAGACGGTCCCGTCGCCCCAGTCGGCGTCCCAGGCCTGTCCGTCGCCGTTCCAGCCGCCGTCGTTGTGGGTATTATACACCTCATTGTACTGGAACACCGCGTCTTTACACTTCCAGGGCCACACGCTGGCCGCCACACAGCCAAAGGGCTTGTCTCCAGTGGTCCCCTCGCCCTTGTAGTCCTCGGCATTGATCTGGCTGGCCGCGCCGTTTGCCACGTTATACTCTACAACGGGCCGGTAGCAGTACATGGTGGTGATGGCATCGCCGCCCACATCCTCCAGGTAGTTGTTCCGAATGAATACGTTTGTCATGCCATAAGTCTGGGCAGCTTCATTGGAAATGGTAGAATCGGGGAATTTCGCATGGTACGCCGTATACGCCAAGGCGATGCCCCAGCGGTTGACGCTCTTCAGGTAACAATCCTCAATGCGGACGTCGTTGTACCGGGCAATGCCGGTGGAGCCTTCATTTTCGGGCTTAAAGACGGTAAAGTAGATACCGCCGTTGTTCATGTGCTTGTCCTGTACGTTGCCCTGCACATCCTGGATGTCCAGGCCCTTCAGATAGATGTGGTCCAGCGTGCCGCCGTTTTGGGCTACCACCGCCACACCGGTACGGTTCATCATACTGCGGGCATTGTACTCCACATCGATATCCAGGTTTCGGTTGGTCATGGCGATGTTGCTGATTTCGATATACTCGCAGTCGTACAGCAAAATGGACGAGGACACATAGCCGCGATAGACATGCTGGGCATTGTCCAGCGCTGTGCCGTAGTCCTGATACCAGATGCCCTGACCGTTGGTGTTGATCACGGGCAGAGCCGCCTCGCTATCGCCGTATGCGTCGATCACGATGGGCGCATCCTGAGTACCTTTGACTCCGTGCAGATGCAGAAAATCGTTATAGAAATTGGAACCCCGTTCCAAAAGCACCCGGTCTCCCGGTTGAAGATCGATCTGACTCAACGCGGTAAGGCTATAAAGCGCCTCTGTCTCACTCTTGCCGCTGTTTCGGTCATTTCCATCAAGCGTACTAACATAATATGTATTTCCGGTTGCCTGTGGCAGAGTATCTCCTTCAGCCCGCGCTGTTATGGTAGGAAATACGGTGCTGAATAGCATTGCAGCGCATACTACCAACGAACCGATACGTCGTCTGATCATCAATGCCACCCTCCTTTATTGCATTGCTACCTGTCCCAGGTAAATTTCGGCGGCGGATACAAAGTTTAGTGCTCCATCGCTGGCAGTCTCTACACCAGTCAGTCTGACATATCGCGCCTCTACAGGAGCAAACGTCACCGTCTTTGTGGTGTTGTCCTTTGCCCATGTACCTGTAACGGGATCGATGGTGCTCCAATTGGAACCATCCGTGCTGAATTCGATCTTATACTCCAAAATCAGGCCGTTTACTTGAGACTGGCGGGGAACATACTGGAGCGCAGACACCGTTTGGTTCTGCTTCATATCAATGCAGATCCACGCCTCGTCCTGCGTGCAGCCGTCCCAGTTGCTGTGCCAAAGAGTATCCACTTTACCGTCCAGCGCTTTTTCTGCCCCTTCTCCGTTTTGGGCACTTCCAGCGGTCGCAGTCCAGCCTGTGCGCCCATAGTACTCTGGCTCCAGATAAAGTGTATATTGCTTCTGCTTGCCTGCAAGGGACAGAGTCAAAACATCTCCGCCTTTGATTGCTTCATCCGGTTCTACTGGTGCACCTTGCCGCGTTACTTGTGCGGTAGCGCCGCTGGTATACTGGACCTTTGTCAGGAACTGCTCTACCGTAGCGTTTTTGGGGATGCTGTTTACCGAATTGCCGCTTTCATCTTCTGTGATCTGATACACACTGGAGACCAACAGCAGCTCGTCTCCCTCGTTGGCAGGGTCACTTTCAAAAGCACCAATGTCAGGCTTTAGTCCAATGGGATTTCCAAAGAAGTCCTGGTCTGCATGTACGCCCTGACTCTCCATCTCAAAGAGGAAGGCGGGGGTCTCAACCATTGTACCGGCATTGATGGCGGGGGAGCCGTCTTTCAGCTGATATCCATTCAGCGTATTCAGAGCGTTCTCCTGAGCATTGCCGGTTCCACCCTTGCCGGGATCGACCATCAGGGAAGCCCCCTGCTCCGCATCCAGTTGGATGTTATTTGTACCGGCGGGCACGTTGTTGTAGTTTACAAAGATGTTGTTTGCATAGCCGCAGCTTCCGGTGCGCCAGTTCTCATCCTTGGGCGTGCTGCCGGCATAATAGATGATGTTGTTCTTTACATCCAGCGCGCCGTAGCTGCCGGAATTGGTGTACACGAAGGGCACGCCTTCCTTGATATAGAAGGTATTGTTGTAAATATCGGCGTTGGGATTGGTAGCCGCCACAATGATGCCGGTGCTGTCATTCTGGCTGATGTTGTAGCGGAAGACGCTGTTATAGGCATGCTGCAGGCAGATCATGAAGCAGCCGCCCTCGTTATCGTGGCTGTAGTTGTACTGATAGACGGTCCCGTCGCCCCAGTCGGCGTCCCAGGCCTGTCCGTCGCCGTTCCAGCCGCCGTCGTTGTGGGTATTATACACCTCATTGTACTGGAACACCGCGTCTTTACACTTCCAGGGCCACACGCTGGCCGCCACACAGCCAAAGGGCTTGTCTCCAGTGGTCCCCTCGCCCTTGTAGTCCTCGGCATTGATCTGGCTGGCCGCGCCGTTTGCCACGTTATACTCTACAACGGGCCGGTAGCAGTACATGGTGGTGATGGCATCGCCGCCCACATCCTCCAGGTAGTTGTTCCGAATGAATACGTTTGTCATGCCATAAGTCTGGGCAGCTTCATTGGAAATGGTAGAATCGGGGAATTTCGCATGGTACGCCGTATACGCCAAGGCGATGCCCCAGCGGTTGACGCTCTTCAGGTAACAATCCTCAATGCGGACGTCGTTGTACCGGGCAATGCCGGTGGAGCCTTCATTTTCGGGCTTAAAGACGGTAAAGTAGATACCGCCGTTGTTCATGTGCTTGTCCTGTACGTTGCCCTGCACATCCTGGATGTCCAGGCCCTTCAGATAGATGTGGTCCAGCGTGCCGCCGTTTTGGGCTACCACCGCCACACCGGTACGGTTCATCATACTGCGGGCATTGTACTCCACATCGATATCCAGGTTTCGGTTGGTCATGGCGATGTTGCTGATTTCGATATACTCGCAGTCGTACAGCAAAATGGACGAGGACACATAGCCGCGATAGACATGCTGGGCATTGTCCAGCGCTGTGCCGTAGTCCTGATACCAGATGCCCTGTCCGTTGGTGTTGATCACGGGCAGAGCCTTCCCGCTGTCGCCGTATGCGTCGATCACGATGGGCGCATCCTGAGTGCCCTTGACCTCGCGCAGGTGCAGAAACTCATTGTTGAAAATAGAACCCCGCTCCAGATACACTTTATCTCCAGCCTGGAGTGTGATGTTCTTTTCTTCCAGCATATTCAGTGATGCCCACGCTTGCTCCTGGCTTGTTCCACTGTTGTTGTTATCGCCATTGAGCGTGCTGAAATAGTAGGTAGTGCCCTCGCTGCCCGCCGCACTGGCCTGAATGGGAAGCCACGATAGTGCGCCTATTGTGGCCGTTATCCCAATCAGAAGGGCAAATGCTGTCAGCCATCGTTTTTTCATTACTTCTTTCCCCCGTTTCATTCGTAAAGCTGTTGATACATTATCTTCCATTCGTTACCTCCATTTTTTCTATAATATATGTCTCAAGGTCGGACAGGTCTGCCTCTATAGTCAGTGAATCGGCAGTCTGCTGAAGCAGTGTTTCATAGCTTTCCTTCCGCATCTGACTCAATATTGTACTTTGGACCTGTTCAAAGGACTGATAATCATACTCAACTCGGTTTGTACATTGAATAAGGAACAAAAAGCCATTGAGTTCGACCAAGCCTGTGCTTTCTCCCGGCTGGAGTTCCCATCCCAGTTCCATCACATCTCCAATCGCACGGCTATAAGAGGCCACCTGATCTGAAAGGATATCCACATGGGTCAGATAGGGCGTAAGATCGCTATAGGCTGCTGCCTGCTGCAGCAAATCCCCTCCTTGTGTGATATCCTGGGCCAACTGAGCCATCTGTGTCTGAATGTTTTGCTTTTGGCCGTCATCCAACTGGCTTAGATCCACCTTCAGGTAAGAAAACGAGATATCATCATATTTCTGATACTTGTCCAGGTGCTCTTCATAATACTCTTGCAGCTGGGATTGACTGATATCCATACCAGGATTGGCGGCATCAGAGCAGTATTGGGAGGCGATCCAATCCGTTTCATAGGAGAGATAGGTCTGCAGGGTGTATGATTGCAGCCCATAGACATGCTCTCCTGCCTCCAGTTTGGCTTGGCGTGCAGCATTTTCCGCTTCCATTCGCTCCGTTACGCCACCCAAACCGTCCTCCAGACCAAAGCCGCACGATTGGGCCAGCTGGTAAGCAGCGGCCAATCTCCGCAATTCCTGCATTGTGCTATCTAAAAGAGTCTGAGCAGGGGACTTTCCATCCACTTCGGTACTCCAAAAAGAGTCCTGTGCCGTAGAAACACCCTGACTGGTATACATGGAGACCACATCAGAACTGTTTTGCTGCATCAGCAAGTAAAACACATCGGAAGGTACGGTTTGGCCACCAATTTTCAGCGAAATGGTGGATTGAGAAGTTCCCTTTGAAAGGAACACAATGACTACCGCGCATAGTGCCAGCCCAGCTACAGTGAGTCCCCCCCATAGCATGTGCGAGCGCAGGGGGCGTTTGGCATTTTGGCGCTGACGGAGTGGCGCCTTTTCTTTCTTTTTTCGGGGATTACCCATAAGTCACCTCATGATTATCTTGTAATACCGCTGCTAGATTTAAGGCATAAGGCCGAAACAACGCAGCACCTTTTCATTAAAATTAAGTATAAGTCTATTTGTACAATATTTCTTATTGAATTCTGAACAAAACAAATAGTTTTTATATAATTTTGCACTCTTGGTGTTTTTTCTGTCTATTTTACAAAAAACAGCACTGTATTTTAGGCATTTTGACCCGAATTTTCTTGGTCTTTGCGTCAGTTTATATATCGTACCGTTCTGTGCAGGACTTTCTAGTGGATGCAGGATATACATTTAAACAAATTACATATACTTTTTACAGGAGTTTTATAATATTTACGAATAACTCTTGCATCTCGCCCAGGAAAAAGCTAAGATAAAATATAAGTTTTTATATTTTTTTGCTTTCATGCCATCGTACCCATGGCTGTTATCTTATGTTTAAAAGAAACTATTGCCGATAATATGCCGCATTTGAGAGAGGAGATATTTTGCTTTTGGATACCAATCTGGCAAAGGAAATTGTTTTAAATAACGCCATTTCACAACAATTTCCACCCCATTACCGCTTTGACACCCACTTTCACCGCTCTGTGGAACTGTTATTATGTAAGAGCGGAACAATCTCCTTTGCGATTCAAGGCAATGAGCAGATTTTAAATCCCGGACAATATATTGTCGTCTTTCCCAATGTTCCTCACGATACCGCTGCTCCCAGTGACACAACCGCTGAGGCCTTACATATTCATTTCCATATTAAATCCGCCTGCTCGCTCTATGAAAAACAGTGCCCGGATGGAGAACTGCCTTTTCTTACGGAGCTACTGCTTAACAGGCGGCCATTCTTTCGGGATACCTGTTCCGCACAGCTTCAGGCTTGTTTAGAGTGCATTTTTGATGAGTTTCATAACTCTGGTCAATACAGTGACCGCCTTATGCAGCTGTATCGTGAGCAGCTGGTCCTGCTGCTCAGCCGTGATCTTCTGGCGCAATGCCCAGCAAACTCAGATTTATATGGAAACAGCTATCTGATGGCTGCCATTTTATACATTAACCAACACTGTTCGGAAAAGCTGGTCGTGGAACAAATTGCAGGACATGCCGGTGTATCTCCACGTTATTTGACAAAATTATTCCAAAAATATCTGGATTTAAGCATTTCAAGCTACATAACGTTTATCCGCATCAGCAAATCCATTGATTATAAATGCAGCCATCCCAGTGCTACTATGGCGGAAGTAGCCACAGAATTTGGTTTTTCCAGCCAACAGCATTTTTCTACGGCGTTTAAAAATACCATGGGCATTACACCCAGAAATTATTTTCTAGAGAGAGTAACCAGCGACAAGTCCCGCTAAAGATATGGACTGTCTGAATAAACTAGATCAAGCCCTATCGTCCTGGAATCAGCCCCCGGCTGAGCCAGAGATTTTCTTTCCGCTAAAGCAAGAACAAAAAACCCGTGGCCGTCCCAACTGGGACAACCACGGGTTTTGGTTTTATTCTGCTTAAGCGGGCTCTTCCGCAAAGTTTCCGGTGTACAAACGGTAGTAGGTACCCTTCTTTTCAATGAGTTCATCATGGGTGCCCCGCTCGATAATGCGCCCCTGGTCCATGACCATGATGCAGTCGGCGTTGCGCACGGTGGACAGACGGTGGGCAATAACAAAGGTGGTACGCCCACACATCAGAGCATCCATACCGTCCTGCACCAGCTTCTCGGTACGGGTATCGATAGAAGAAGTTGCCTCGTCCAAAATAAGCACCGGCGGGTCAGCCACGGCTGCACGGGCAATGGCGATAAGTTGCCGCTGGCCCTGGGACAGGTTGGCGCCATCGCCGGTGAGCATGGTGTCATATCCGTCCGGCAGACGGCGGATAAATCCGTCGGCGTTGGCCAGCTTTGCCGCCGTCTTACACTCCTCATCGGTGGCATCCAGGTTGCCGTAACGAATGTTTTCCAGCACTGTACCGGTAAACAGGTGGGTATCCTGAAGAACGATGCCCAACGAGCGGCGCAGATCCGGCTTTTTGATCTTGTTGATGTTGATGCCGTCATAGCGGATCTTGCCGTCGGCAATATCGTAAAAGCGGTTGATCAGGTTAGTAATGGTCGTCTTGCCTGCACCGGTGGCGCCGACAAACGCGATCTTCTGTCCCGGTTTGGCCCACAGACTGATGTCATGGAGGACCAGTTTGTTTTCGTCGTAACCGAAGTCCACTCCGTCAAAGACCACGCCGCCCTCCAGGCGAGCGTAGGTGATGGTGCCATCCGCCTTGTGGGGATGCTTCCAAGCCCAGACATTGGTGCGCTGGGTGCTCTCAGAGAGCTGTCCATTGGCATCCTCTTTGGCGTTGACCAGCTCCACATAGCCCTCGTCCTTCTCCGGCTCTTGATCCATAAGATCAAAGACACGGGAGGCACCGGCGGCAGCAGTGACCACAAAGTTGATCTGCATGCTCACCTGGGTGATCGGCTGAGTAAAGCTCTTGTTCAGGCCCACAAAGACAATCACTGTGCCCAGGGTAACTCCGGCCATCCCGTTGATGCCCAGAATCGCACCTATGATTGCTACCAACGCATAGCTCAGCCAGCCAATATTGCCGTTAACCGGCATAAGGAGGTTGGCATAGCGGTTGGCCTTATCTGCACTCTCCCGCAGAGCCTCGTTGATCTTGTGGAAATCTTCTTTGGCAGCTTGCTCGTGGCAGAACACCTTGACCACCTTCTGACCGTCCAGCATCTCCTCGATAAAGCCGTCCACAATACCCAGATTTTTCTGCTGCTGGACATAGTATTTGCCGGACAGCTTGGAAAAGTTGGTGGTCACGGTGATCATGACTACGGCGGTCAGAACAGAAATAATGGTGAGCGTCGGATTCAGGCGCAGCATGACCACCAGCGTGGCCAGCATGGTAACGACAGAGTTAATTACCTGAGGGATACTCTGGCTCATAAGCTGGCGCAGCGTATCAATATCGTTGGTATATACCGACATAATGTCGCCATGGGAATGGGTATCAAAATATTTAATGGGCAGTGCCTCCATGCGGTGGAACAGGTCATCACGCAGGTGACGCATCGTACCTTGGCTGATGGTGACCATGATGCGGTTATAGCCGTAGGATGCCACCACGCCCAGAGCCAGCAGACAGCTCAGCCGGACAACTGCCTGCCACAGTCCGCTGAAGTCGGTAGAACCGCTGTTGAGCATGGGAACGACATAGTCATCAATCAAGGTCTGAGGAAAGCTGGTGCCGCTTACATTGGCGGTGGCAGAGACCAGGATACACAGGACCACCAGCAGAAATTGGAATTTATAATAGCGAAGCATATACCGCAGCACCCGGTTGAGCACCTGGGTCGGGTTGCCTCGGTTCATTTTAGGATTCATAGCAGGGTGTCCTCCTTTCACGCAGGCTGGTCGAAGTCGCCGCCGCCCTGAACCTGAGAGTCATAGATCTCCCGGTAAATGGCATTGGTCTCCAACAGGCGCTCATGGGTATCAAAGCCGTCGATGTGGCCGTTGTCCAGCACCAGAATACGGTCGGCATGCTCCACGCTGGAGATGCGCTGGGCAATGATGATCTTGGTTGTGCCCGGAATGCGCTGGGCAAAGGCTGCGCGGATCTTTGCGTCGGTGGCTGTGTCCACCGCAGAAGTGGAATCATCCAGGATGAGAACCTTGGGCTTTTTCAGCAGAGCCCGTGCAATACACAGCCGCTGCTTCTGACCGCCGGACACATTGGCGCCGCCCCGCTCAATATGGGTATGATAACCGTCGGGGAAGCGGTCAATAAACTCATCGGCACAAGCTGCCTGACAGGCGGCGACGCATTCCTCTTCCGTAGCATCGGGATTGCCCCAACGCAGGTTATCCAAAATGGTACCGGAGAACAGGGTGTTTTTCTGCAGCACTACTGACACCTGATTACGAAGGGCTTCCATGTCGTACTGCCGCACATCCAGGCCGCCCACTTTGACCGCACCATCATCCACATCGTACAGCCGGCAGATGAGGTTTACCAGGCTGCTCTTGCCGGCACCGGTACCACCGATGACACCGATGGTCTCACCGGCCTTGATGTGCAGATCAATATCGGACAGCACGCTCTTTCCGCTGCCGTGCTTATAAGAGAAGTTGACATGGTCAAAATCGATAGAGCCGTCAGCCACTTCCATCACAGGCTTTTCCGGGTTGTGCAGGTCGGGGGTCTCCTCCAGCACCTCACTGATACGGCGGATACTGGCCATGGACATGGAGATCATAACCACCACCATGGACAGCATCATCAGGCTCATAAGAAGGGACATGACATAGCTGAACAGGCTGGTGAGATCACCGGAGCTCATGCTGCCTCCCACAATGAAGTGAGAACCCAGCCAGGAGATCATGATGATACAGAAGTAAACGGCAGTCATCATAGCGGGGTTATTGAATGCCAGCAAACCCTCAGCCTTGACAAACATGCGGTAGAGGTTGGAGGATGCCTTGGAAAACTTCTCATTTTCATAGTCCTCCCGGACAAAAGCCTTTACCACCCGGATGGCAGAGATATTCTCCTGCACACTGGCATTCAGATCGTCGTACTTACGGAATACCTGGTTAAAGATCTTCATCGTCGCCACCATGATGCTTCCCAGGACCACGATCAAGAAAATAACGGCCAGCAGGAAGGTGAGGCTGAGCTTGGGGCTGATGATCAGACACATAATGTAGCTGAACACAAAGGACAGCGGGGAGCGTACCGCCACGCGGATAATCATCATAAATGCATTTTGCACGTTGGTGATATCGGTGGTCATACGGGTAACCAGTCCAGGCACGCTGAACTTATCAATGTTGGAAAAGGAGAAGGTCTGAATGTTGGAATAGATGGATTCCCGTAGGTTAGCGGCAAAGCCAGCGGATGCGCTGGCGGCAAATTTGCCCGCGGTTGCACCGAAGATCAGACTGAAAAAGGCCATGACCACCATCAATGCCCCGTAGCGGTATACCACGGAGAGATTGGCCTTTTCCAAACCCTCGTCAATGATGATCGCGGTAATAAAGGGGAGAAGGATCTCCATGATCACTTCCAGACTGGTCAATCCAATGCAGAAAAATGCATCTCGCTTGTATTGGCCAAGCTGGCGCAGTACCGTTCTCATAGCTTTTGATACCTCCTTATGGTTGTTGAATCAGTAGGGACAGGTTGCCCAGCATCTTTTTTTGCAGGCGATCCAACGTGGCTAACTCCTCCTGGGAAAAACAAGCGTACAGCCTCTGCCGAATCTGGCGGGTGGTGCGGCAAAGAAATTCTTCCGTTTTCTTCGCCTTCTCCGTGGCAAACAGGAGCTTGCGCCGGTCATCCCCGGCACACTGCTCTACCCGCACATACCCCTTCTCCTTCAGCCGCTTTACCATGCTGGACAGGGCGGCCATGGAGCCTCCGAACTCCTGGTGGATGGCTGTCAGAGAGGTCCCCTGCTCCGAACGGCTTAAGATGTACATCAGGATCTGAGCCTGTATGGCGGTCAGCTCTCTGTGCGCCAGAGAAGCATTGGCCCACTGCTCCATTTGAATGCAGATGCGGCGATTGTCTCTCAGGATTTGTTCCCGATCAAGTTCTGCCATAATGTTGCCTCATTTCATTTGTTTGAAGTGAAACTGTTTCGCTGCGTAATGTTTATACCATAAATGTGCTTGCGTGTGAAATTCAAATATGCTATATTCAATAAAAGATTTTTATAGATTAAGTTTGTTGAACAACAAGAAAATTTTTAAGGGGGCTGATTTGGTGAATACGACACAACTGGAATGTTTTATGGAAGTAGCCAATGTTTTGAACTTCTCTCGGGCTGCAGAGCGGCTTCGTATCACCCAGCCTGCCGTCAGCCACCAGATCAACACCCTGGAAAATGAGCTGGAGGTCAAACTGTTTCACCGCACCAGTAAAAGCGTGCGCCTGACCCAGGAAGGGTTTCTGTTTACGCAGTACGCCGGTGAGATCTTAAAACTGAGCGGGTTGTCCAAAGCCCGGATGAAGGAATCCAAGGAGGAGGTGTTCCGCCGCATCGCCATCGGCTGCCGGAACACCACGGAGCTCCACATCCTCTGCCCCGCCCTGGAGCAGCTGCGCCAGCTTCAGCCCCAGGCTCTGCCTGTACTGCGGCTGCTGCCCTTTGACTCCATCGAAAATCTGCTTACTGAGCGAAATGTCAATTTGATGTTTTCCTTCCGCAAGTCTGTACCAAAAAAGCTGAAGTATTACCCTCTGGTTCAGTGCCCGGTAGTCTGCGTGTGCAGCCAGAGCCACCCTCTCGCTGGCAAAAAAGAGGTGTCGATTGAGGAGCTTCAATCCGCAGGCCGTATTGCGACTTGCCGCCCTCCCGCCTATCCCCCGGATCTGTTTGCTTTCCAGGGCCAGGTAGTGGGAGGCCGGGCTCCCGGCGAGGTGCTCTTCTGCGACGACCAGGAGGTGGTGTCCGCCCTGGTGGAGACCGGCTACGCCTTCGCAGTCATGGCTGACCTGCCCCATGCCAGACTGTCCAAACTGCGATACATCCCCGTGAAGGATGCGCCGCTCCTCTCCTTCGGCGCGGTTTGTCTTCCCGGAGATCACAATCCCATTCTGAAATACTTTTTAAACTTGCTGGGTCAGAGCATGCAGCCAGAAACCCGTTCCGATTCCTGACCACTGGTGCTGCAATCATCCCGCCCATGCAGCAGGCATCAACAAAAAAACAGGCATCCGTCTCAGTTTTTTCTGAGAACAGATGCCTGTAATTGTTTTGTGTTGAATTTTCCAAACAAAGATGCGCAACTGTTCCGCTTTTGAACATCAACTCAGACAAATCACAGCAGCGCCAATACCTGCTCCCGCTCCGGCATGGAGCGGATCGCCCCACGGCGTGTGGTGACCAGATAGGCAGCCGCATTGGCAAAGCGCAGCATCTGAGTCAGATCATCCGAAGAAAGCTGTTCCAGGCCATGCTCCAGCAGGAAGTTCAGAACACAGGCGCAGAAGGTATCCCCCGCACCGGTGGTCTCGATCACGCCGCCCAGCGTCACCCCAGGCTGAAATACCCGCAGTCCCTGGTAGTAGGCGATGCTCCCCTGAGCCCCCGCAGTCACATTGATCAGGCGCAGATTGGGAAACTGCTCCCTCAGTTTGGCTGCTCCGGCATCAAAATCGGTCTCTCCAGTGAGAAACAGAAGCTCGTCATCGGAGATTTTAGCCACATCACACTGTGCAAGGCCCCAATGGATCTGTTCTCTTGCCTGCTCCAAACTATCCCACAGAGGTGGGCGCAGGTTTGGATCAAAAGAAATGATACAATCTGCCGCCTGGGCCAGAGCTACCGCTTTTTGGGTGGCGCTGCGTACCGGCTCACCGGTGAGAGACAAGGATCCAAAATGAAAAATTTTGGCCTGGGCAATCACATTCTCCGGCACTTCGTCCGGAGTAAGGAGCGTGTCCGCCTCAGAATCCCGGTAAAAGGAAAAGTCCCGGTCTCCGTTTTCCGCGGTTTTGACAAAGGCCAAGGTGGTGTGGCTGTGGGCATCCATCACCAAGCTATCCATGGAGATACCCGCTTCCAGGCCCACCTGGCGCAGAAGATGACCAAATTGGTCGTCTCCCACCTTGCCGATAAAGGCCGTCCGCTTACCCAACTTGGCCAGCATGGCCAACACATTGCAGGGGGCGCCGCCGGGGTTGGCCTCATAGAAGGGATTGCCTTGGGTACTGGCTCCGTTGCAGGTAAAGTCCACCAAAAACTCGCCCAGAGCAGCCACATCAATACTTTTCTTCATACTTCCTACCGCCTTTTTAAACAATCAGGTCGTACTTTTCTACGTCGATCAGAGCCTGGCCACCTGCCTCAAAGGTGATGGCATCGGCCTGCTGCGGGGTGTAGATCACGGAGCTGGCCGCCTGCTCGCCGTCATTGACAAAAACCTCTACACTAAACCGGTCCAGAATGATGCGCAGCTTCAGTTCCCCTCCCTGTGGCCGTACCAGGAAGCTGCGAGTATGCACGATATCATGGGGCAAACCACTGCGGGTACGATCAATTTTCAGCGTGCTCTCGTTGGGCCGATAACGGATAATGGTGTCATGGGTGCCGTCCTTGGCCACATGGATGCGGAACCAGCGGTATACCTCGCTTCCTGTGGGCCGGATGGTCACCGTCATATCGACAACCCGGCCCTGGACTCCCGGCAGATTCACTTCTCCGCTCACCGGGATGTTGCGATGGAGCACCTGCTGTCTCTGGCAGGTATCCAGCTCCCGGACAGGGCGCTGGCACAACCGTCCGTCCTGCACAAACAGTTCCCGCGGGAGAGTCATCTGGCCAAACCAGCGGCAGTGCGCGGGCTTTGCCCCTGCCGTGGCCCAGTTCTGCATCCAGGCAATCATGATCCGCCTTCCATCGGGAGCAAGAAGGGTCTGGGGGGCATAGAAATCCAGGCCGTAATCCACCGCCTGGACCGCCTGGCGGTGAAACTCCTCGCCATCGTAATCCCCCAGCAGACACAGGGCGTTGTTGCCTGCGTGGAACTCCAGTCCGATGGGGTACATGTCCTGGGGACTGGTGAGCAGCACCTGGCGATCGTCCAGGGGGAAGAAGTCCGGACACTCCCACATTTTTCCGTACTGGTTGTGGCAGGCGTCCAAAGTGCGGACATAGTCCCATTTCAGGCCATCCTTGCTTTGATAAAGGAGAATGGCACCGCTGTCGTCAGGGGTTCGGTTTCCGATAACGGCATAGTAGGTTCCGTCTTGCTCTCGCCACACCTTGGGGTCCCGGAAGTCCACCGCGCTGCCACCCTCAGGCAGATCGCTTTTGGCCAAGACCGGGTTAAGGGGATATTTTTCATAGTTGAGGCCATCACCGATGGCCACGCACTGCGTCTGGACATCCCGAAGGAATCCATCTTCGTCCCGCTCCCGCTGGACTCCTGTGTACATCAGAAGATGCCGCCCGTCGGGCAGCTCTACTGCGCCGCCGGAAAAGCATCCGGCGGCGTCGCAGGGCTGGTCGGGGGCCAGGGCGGCAGGCAGCCGCTCCCAGTGGATGAAGTCCTCTGTGGTCAGGTGTCCCCAGTGCATGGGACCCCACTCGTTGGAATAGGGGTGATACTGGTAGAACAGATGGCATTTCCCCTGATAGATAGAAAATCCGTTGGGGTCGTTCATCCAGCCGATGGTAGGGGTAGCGTGGAACGCGGGACGCTCCGCCGCGGGAATATGGGGCCCATACTGGGCTTCAAAATCTCGTGCCTTTTGCAGTTGTGTGCTAACCATAGAACCTCATCCTTTGATCTGATTTGAGTGCTAAACTTAATTTTCCGCTCCGGTATAGCGGTCGTAGGCAGCCTGATAGACCTCAAGGAGGTCGTTCATCCCGCATTTCTTGATCAGGAACTCTTTGTACTCCTCCCACTCCTGATCGGTGATGGGGCCGCCGCCCTCACCGCCGTTTTTCAGCCACAGGCCTTCCTGTTCCCGCACAGCCGTCTCAAAGTCCGGCTTATGCCAGTCCAGAGTCTCCATTTCCATGCTGGTGAAGGTGCAGTCTACCGGATAGACGCTTGTGTCCTTCACATAGGGCATCCAGTCCTCCTGCAGCCAGGTAAGGCGATTGATGGCGTTTGGTTCCATGTAGAAGACATCCCGGTAGTACTCCGCCAAAATCAGCTTGGGACCGTAGGTCTCATACTGGTTGCGCAGTTCTCCAGCGCTCTTGCCGTATTTCTCTTTGGCCTCGTCATCTGTAATGGACATCCACATACCATTTTCATCCTGGCCGGTGAAGTAGACACCGACGGGGCCATAATGCAGCTGCATCACCGTCTCGCCGTCGTACCACTGGTCAAAGAACTTCAGCAGATTGATAGGGCTCTGGCACTTGCCGGTAATACACAGCTGGCCGGAGGAAATGGGAGAACCCGGGCGGATGGTGATCTCGCACACATCCTCATACTGGGTCCCTTCCGGGCCGGACAGAGGGGGCAGGAACACATAGTCGTCAGCGTAGTCCCCCATCAGTTCGTCAATGTACCACCAGGTGGATACACCTACATAGCCCTGCTGGCACTTGGCCATCAGCTGGCTGTCGCTCTGGCTGAACATCTCCACATCCATTAGGCCCTCGCTGTACCAGTTGTGGAAATAGTCCATACAGTCCCGGTAGGCGTCAGAGACGCAGACAAACTCCACCGTACCATCGCTTTTCAGGTGCAGGTCATTGCACACGTCGTTGGGCCAGTTTGTGAAGCCGAAGCCGGAGTAGAAGATGTTCTGACCCCAGCACCACTCATCAAAGCCCGTGGACATGGGGATGGTGGAACCGGCTGCGTTTCCATAGTAGGTGTGGGACATATCGTTATCCTTAAACGCCTTCAGGGCGTCGTGGAGCTCATCCAGGGTGGTGGGCACGGGCAATCCCAGCTCATCCAGCCACGCCTTATTGATCATGCTGAACTGGGGAATAGTATAGATTGACCAGGCGTCGTCCATGTCCGCGCCGATGCCGGCGGTGGTCATCTGCTCGCCGGAGGGCAGGCCGTAGATCTTACCGTCCTCCTGGGTGATGGCAGCCCGGATTTCCGGGTGCTCCTCCAGGATGGCACACAGGTTTGGCATGATGTCCTCGGTGAGGTAGGGAGTCAGGTCCAGGAAGGTGCCGTCGTCCCCATACCGGGCCAGGTCGTAGTTGGAGAAACCCACGCCCATAAAGGCATCGGGGTACTGGCCGCCGGTGATGCGGATGTTTACCTGCTCGGCCAGGGAGTCGGACATGGTCTCCCAATTGATTTTGATGCCCACATTCTCTTGCAGCTGGTTGAGCACTTCATTATTTTCGTAGCCGCTGGACAGGGCGGAGATACCGCCCATAATATTAAACTCCGTCTGCTCCGTGTTGGGGTTGATCTCCCCGGTGTTCACATTGTTCACCAGGCCGCTGGAGCACCCAGACAGGCCCGCTGTACATACGACGGCCGCAAGGGAGGCCGCAAGGCCCCGCTTCCAAGGTTGTTTCATGGTTCTCTCTCCTTTCTCAGCCCTTCACCGCGCCGGCCATAAATCCCTTTTCAAAGTACTTCTGGACAAAGGGATAAATGACCAGCATGGGCACTGCCGCCACGATCATAGAGCAGAATTTCAGCAGCTCAGTGAGCTTGTTCAGTTCCGCATAGCCGCCGGAAATGGTAGCCGCCTGAGAGGCAGAGGCGGAACTTTTGATCAGGATATTCCGCATGACCAGAGGCAGCGGAGAGCCTTTGCCGCCCAGATAGATCAGTGCGGTAAACCAGTCGTTCCAATAGGCCACCATGGAGAAAACCGCCATAACGGCCAGAATCGGCTTGGAGAGGGGAATGACGATACGCAGGAAAATGCCCATCTTGGAGCAGCCGTCAATCTGGGCAGCCTCGATGAGGTCCTTGGGGACGCTGTTCTGGAAGTAGTTGCGCACGATGATCATATTGCCCACGGCGACGCCGCCCGGCAGGAACAGGGACCACATGCTGCCCACCAGGCCGGTGCTCTTGACCACCAGGTAGGTGGGGACCAGGCCGCCGCCAAAGTACATGGTGATGAGGAAAAAGATGCTGAAAAACTTCCGCCCGGGCAGGTCACGCTGGGCCATAGGATAGGCGGTGATGTAGAGCATGGTCACCGAGAACACGGTACCGATCAAGGTGTATTTTACCGAGTTCAAAAAGCCGGAGACAATGTTGGGGTCCTGGAAGACTGCCGCATATCCGTCTAGGGTGAAGCCGCTGGGGAACAGGAAGGTCTTGCCCGCGTACACATCGTAGGGATCGGAGACCGAGGCAATGAGGACATAGTAGAGGGGATAGGCCACGATGATGAGCACCACCGCGGTGATAGCCACCAGAACGATATCGCTGGTGCGCTCAGACAGTCCGCGCGATTTGTTCATGTTCTTCCCCTCCTTTACACAAATTCCACGTCCGAGGCCTTGGACGCGATCTTATTGACGATAAGCAGCAAAATGATGTTGACCGCCGTGTTGAACAGGCCCACGGCTGTGGAGTAGCTGTACTTGGCGTTTTCAATGCCTTGTTGATAGACATATACAGCAATGACATCGCTGGTGGCCTTGTTGAGGTCGGTCTGGAGGAGCCATACCTTTTCAAAGCCCACGTTCATCAGTCCGCCGGCAGCCATGATGAGGTTCAAAATGGCCATGGGCAGCAGCTCGGGCAGATCGATATTTTTAATGCGCTGGAACACGGAAGCACCATCGATTTTAGCCGCCTCGTAGAGGCCGGGATCCACGTTGGCCAGGGTGGCCAAATAGATGATGCAGCCCCAGCCGGCGTCCTGCCAAATGCCCGAAGCGATGTAGATGGTGCGGAAGGCGGAGGACTCGGTGAGAAAGTCGATGCTGGTGCCGAAGATCAGGTTAATAAGGCCGCCCGAGGGGCTCAGGAAGATGCGCAGCATACCGCAGACCACCATGATAGAAATAAAATGGGGGGCATACAGTACCGTCTGGACCAGCCGCTTATACCGCCGGAAGCGGAGCTGATTGATGATCAGGGACAGGATAATGGGGATGGGGAAGGTCCACAGCAGGCTGTACAGGCTGATGAGGACGGTATTTTTGATCATGCGGACACAGGTGGGCGAACTGAAGAAGCGTTCAAACCAATAAAGTCCCACCCACTCGCTGCCCGTATATCCCCGGCTGGCTTTAAAATCGCGGAAGGCAATTTGAATGCCGTACATGGGAACATACTTGTAGATGATGGTCAGCACTACCGGAACCAATAAGAGCAGGTAGAGCTGCCAGTTGTTCAGAATCCGGCGGCCCAGGGTTTTTCTGTGCGGGGCAAGGACCCCTGCCGCGGTTTTATATTGTTGACTCACATTGTCTCACTCCCTATTTGAAATCATTGTATCACATCTGCACCTATGCTTTATCCCTCTTTTCTGATTCTGTTCTAATGTACCGGCACACAGTGTGTAACGTTTCACACAGGTGAAGAAAAGAGCGCCCCGAATACACAGGGCGAAACGTTACACTCTAATTTAAGCTCATCATACGCCACTGTTCCGTAATCTGTCAAGGCAATTGGAGGTCATTTTTTCGCTTCTCTGTTCTCCATAAAAAGGAATCCTATTTTTTGTGCAACCTGGAAAGAAATTTGGAAACAGGCCAAAAATTCAAAAAACATCTTGCAAAAAAACGTTTCACGAATATAATGAAATCATGTTCATGAAATTTCATGAAATGTTTGTGATACGTTTCATATTATGAGAGGCGGCGGTGCAAATGAGACGGGGTTCCGCTCCGACAATGAAAGATGTGGCCCGTGAGGCAGGCGTGGCACTTGGCACGGTATCCAAGGTATTCAACAACGGCTCGGTAGGAGAAGACTACCGCCAGCGTGTACTGGAGGCGGCTGAGCGGCTTGGCTATCAGGTAAACAGCTATGCCCGGGGGTTAAAAACCAACCGGACCTATGCCGTGGCTGTGGTGCTGCCTAATATTATCAATCCCTTCTTCTCTGTCCTTGCTCAAAACCTCTGCCAGGCTTTGACCAAGCGGGGCTATCGGATGTTCCTGTCCATCACCGACTTCGATCCGGCGGCGGAACAGCGCTATATCCACATGGCCCAGCAAAATCAGGTGGACGGCATCATCGGCCTGACATATAACCCGGACCTGCAGGTGGCAGACAAGGTCCCCTTTGTCAGCTTTGATCGCTATGTAAGCCCCGATGTGCCCTGTGTGGCCTCGGACAACTTTGGCGGCGGACAACTGGCCGCCAAAAAGCTGGTGGATCTGGGCTGCGGGCGGCTGCTGTTCCTGCGCATCGGCTCCACCGTAGCCGGTGAGTCGGACAAACGCCGGGATGGTTTTGAGTCTTTTTGCCGGAGTACGGGAGTGGAATACGACACACTCTACCTACGGGACAGCGACGGCCTCACCCCCTTCCGGGAGTTTCTTCAGTCCCATATTCATCAGGGCTGTCTGGATTACGACGGCATTTTCTGCTGCACAGATGTGTTGACGATGGAAATTCAAAAAATGCTTTTAGAAATGGGAATCCGCGCCCCGGAAGACGTGCAGCTCATTGGCTTTGACGGTACAGCCATCCACATGGGACGCGCTCCGGAGTGTTCCACGATTGTCCAGCCTATTCCCTTACTGGCTGAGACCTGTGTGGATATTCTTTTAAAAGAGGACAAAAACGACCTGCCCAGCCTGATCTGCCTTCCGGTGAGCTACGCCCCCGGCGGCACCACCCGGGACAGAGCATGAGCTCACTGCGGAGGGAAAAGGACATATGGCCAGCGAATATCTGAAATGGAAATACCGGGACGTGAAGCCCGACCAGGCGGTCGAACTGACTCCCCGGCAGAAACGGGCAAACTGGTGGTATTACCATAAATGGTATGTACTTCTGGGCGCAGGACTGCTTGCTGCATCCATTTATCTGGTAGCCAGAGCTCTGGGCTTTGGGCAAGTAACGCCCGATTATCAAGTGGCCTATGTGGGCTCCACCGCTCTGCCGGAGGATACTGCCGCCGCACTGGAAACTGCTCTGGCAGATTTGGGAAGCGACTGTGACGGCGATGGTCACGTCGTAGTCCGGGTAAACCAATATGTAATGGGCGATACTTCAGGCGAAGGTGCTGTTTACTCCTACGCCAGCAGCACCAGACTGATGGCCGACCTGGACTCCTGTGACAGCTACTTTTTCTTATTGGAGGATCCGGCAGCTTTTCAGGAGAACTACCAGGTCCTGCGCCGCCTGGACGGGAGTCTGCCGGAGGAAACAGACCAGGACTACGAAAGCTGCTGCCTGTCCTGGTCGGACTGCCCGACACTCCAGCAGCTCTCTCTGGGTGAGTACACGGAAAAAGTTCTGAACCAGGAAATTCAGGGCGACAGTCAGGAGCTTTTGAACCAGCTTTTTGTGGCTCGTCGCGGGTTTTGGACCGATCGCACCTGTTCTTATGCCACACAGTGCGATGCACTTTGGGATGTTATCACAAGGGGGAGTAGCCAGTGAAACGCTGGAAATACGGGGTTATATCTCTGCTTCTGGCAGGCCTGCTTGGTCTGAGCGGATGCAGCCAGTACCCTGAACAAGCTACCGATGGAACACCTTGGGACCCCAGCTGGACCATGCTGGGGTCCGTGCTGGGCGCCGAGGAACCGGGAAACGGATTTTCTCTGCTGGACAACTACTCGGTGCTGACCGGAGAGGATATTTACTACGCCGCCTGGGTGGCCGGTGATTCCTCTGCTTACACCAATGAGGATAATGAGGAGGTGGAGGTCTATGACGCCCAGCTCTATCTTCTTGCAGCTGGCTGCGCCGACGCTTCATATGCCCAGCAAAACCTGGATGAGTGGATATCCAAAGAGCAGGAGACCTATACCGTGACAGAAACCTGGAATGAGACCCGCAACGGCCAGGAGTACACCTTGCTGGCCTATGAGTGCGGTTCAAACACCAATCCGTACAGCCGCGGAATCTCTGCGTTCACGGTCTATGGTACATATGCAATCAGCGCCGAGTTGGCCTGTCAGGAGGATTTCACCGGACAGGAACGGGATATTCTGCTTCAGTTTTTGGACGGCTGCCATTACAGCCCGTTGAACTAGTTGAACGAAAGGTGGAAGTTTTGTGGGTTTATTTGTCCATGAGGATCCATACTACGATCCCGATGTACGTCAGGTGGGATTTAACCGCTATAAACAACTTCTCTCCCGCCATGCTTTCTCCTGGATCAAACTCAATCTGCTCACAGTAGCAGGCGCACTTCCTTTGGCAGCAGGCATCGGGTATGCCATCCTGTCCAGCAGCATTCTGGTCCTCATCCCCCTTTCCATTGTGGGTGGAATGATTTGGGGACCCTTTCTGGCAGGACTTTACGACGGGATCCTCCGGGGACTGCGGGATGCACCGGAGTCCTGGTGGACAGCCTGGCGGAAGAGCCTGCGTCAAAACGGCCGGGAGAGTTTGCTTCCGGGGGCGGTTCTTGGTCTGCTGATCGGCATGTATGCCTTTATGGCTGCCCTCTTTTGGTGGTCTGCGGCGCCTCAGTCGCTGGGTACTATTGCCCTGTATCTGTTTTCTGCCGCCCTGTTTCTTCTTCTCAATTCCCTTTATTGGCCGCAGCTGGTCCTGTTTCGCCAGACTGCGCTGAACCGGATGAGAAACATCATCCTGTTCACTGCAAAATATGCCTGGCGCATGGCAGGGATCGCTGTACTGCAGCTGATCTATGCTATGATCTACGTACTTTTTGCTCCTTGGACCTTACTTCTGGTTCCTGTTTTAGGATTTTGGTACATTACCTTTTTGTCTCAGTTTTTCATTTATGAACCTCTCAACAAAGAACTGGAGATTGAAGAAAAATTCAAAACTTCTTCTCTCTAAACAGTCCCACTCGCAAACACAGTGTTTGACATTCACAAATTCCAGCGTAAAAAAAGCAGCCGCCCGTTGGATTGGTTTCCAACAGGCGGCTGCTGTGTTAAAAACGAGAATGGAGGCTGCCCGCATCCATCATAGTCTTACCCAATTGACTGTATTCTCGTGGTCTATACAAAGAAAAAAACGACTTGCTTTTGCAAGTCGTTTTTTTGGCAGCGGGAGAAGGATTCGAACCCTCACAAACAGAGTCAGAGTCTGTCGTGCTACCCTTACACAATCCCGCTATTTCTTTGTTTTGCCTTGCGGTTTGTTTCCCTGTCGCAAGGACAGGTGTTATTATACCAAACTTTCGACGATTGTCAATAGGTTTTTTAAAATATTTTTCTCTTCGACTAATTTCTAGTTTTTTCCATCGTTTTGTCCTGTTTCCCCATTTTATTGCTTCCCTTTTTTGTGGATATCATCTATAATAAGAACAGCCTCTGGATTTCTAGCAAGAACTCCTCAGCCTTTTTTTCTTTCAAACATCACATTGCAATCATTTGAGAGGAGCGAAACTTATTCTATGCAGCAGCTCAGCCGAAAACAACAACTGTTGGTTGGCTTTACCCTGTTCTCCATGTTCTTCGGAGCAGGCAATCTGATCTTCCCGCCCCAGTTGGGCGCCCAAGCCGGAGTACAAACCTGGCCCGCCATGGCCGGTCTGGCCATCAGCGCCATCGGCCTGCCCATTCTGGGCGTAATTGCCGTTGTCCGGGCGGGCAGTTTGAACGCCTTGGCCAGCCGGGTCCATCCCTTGTTTGCCTCCATCTTCACGATCTTGATCTATCTGTCCATTGGCCCCTGTCTGGCCATCCCCCGTACTGCCAGCACTTCTTTTGAGATGGCGGTACCTCCCTTCCTCCCTGCCGGCACCTCCACCACCTGGTTCCAGTTGGGATACTCCCTGATCTTCTTTGCCGCCGCCTTTATCGTTGCCCTTCATCCAGAGCGGCTCACCAGCCGCTTGGGAAAGATCCTGTGTCCCATGCTCCTGGTGCTGGTGACGGTGATCTTTGTGGGCTGCCTCATTCACCCTGTGGGCGAATACGGCCCTGCTTTAGCTCCCTATGACCACATGGCTCCCGTCCAGGGCTTTCTGACCGGCTATCAGACCATGGACGCCATTGCGGGTCTGAATTTCGGCATTGTCATCGTCCTAAATATCAGGGCTCTGGGCGTCACTCAGGAACGTCCCGTCCTGCGGACCACCATCCGTGCCGGCGTGATCGCTGCGATTCTCTTCGCGGTGGTCTACTCTATGCTGGCCCATATCGGTGCTCTGTCCAGCACCGCTTTCCCCGGCACCACCAACGGTGCAGTCACCCTGACCAACGTGGTGGGAGCTATCTTTGGTCCTGTCGGTTCGGTACTGCTGGCTGCTGTGTTCATCATCGCCTGCTTTAACACCTGTGTCGGGCTGATCAGCTCCTGCGCCTCCTACTTCAACACCCTGGTTCCCAAGCTCTCTATTCCCGCCTGGGCGGCCTTTTTCGCCTTAGTCAGCATGATCATCGCAAATGCCGGTCTGGACCAGATTCTGGCCATCTCCGTGCCTATTCTCAATATCCTCTATCCCCCGGCTATCGTGCTGATCTTCTTGGCCTTCCTGCCCGGCCGTGTCCAGAAGCTGTGGGCCATCTATCCTGTGGGCATTGCCTTTACCACCGTAGCTAGTATCCTGTATACCTTACAGGATCTGAAGATTCCTCTGTTTGGCCTGGATGCCCTTTTAAAGAGCATACCTCTGGCTGATGTGAAGCTTGGCTGGGTCCTACCTGCCGTGGTGGGCATCCTTCTGGGTGCGGTTCTCTCTGCTCTGCGTCCCCGTACAGCAGAATAACAAACTTTTTTCGCTCCCGTCATTTCGTTGGCGGGAGCGTCTTTTTCCTTCTTCTTTTTACTTTGGGCTTTGGCACAGGGGCCTGGAAGGTCACCACACCTTCCACAGGCACCGCCAACACCCCCTGAGGGATGTAATACTCCATTCCCTCCTGGGTGCGGGCACATCGGTGCCAGGACAGCGCCTTGGGCAGTTTTTTGGCAAAATCCGCATCCAGGAAACAACCGCCGTTTTTCCGCCGCTCCTCCCCCTGCTCTGCCAACTGCGCAAACAGCTTCCGCCGCTCCCCCCGCTCCGGCCAGCACCGTCCCTTTGCCAGCGGCCGCCCGTCGGGCAGCGTCCAGATATCCGCGGTTCGCACCTGAAGAGGCCGTCCGTCTCCCCAATCCTCCCAGGCGTCCATGACCACGCTGAGCGTCTCCTCATCCTGAAAGGTCACCTGCCCCTCCAGGCGGGCGCTCCAGGTCCGGAAGGCCCGCCCCTCCTCCTGGCAGGCAGACAGATCCAAGCAAGCGCGGCAATACAGTTCCTTCTCCCAGCGCTTGCGCCAGGTCTGGACCACCTGCCGGTAATACTGGCTCACCCTCCGTCCCCCGCGGCCTCCCCGCTGGATCTCCGGCCAGGAGAAAGCCAGCGAAAGTACCGGTTCTCCACGTAATTTGAGCTTCTTTTCTTCCTTCTTCCACACCACCTGCCAAGACTGAGGCAATCCGCTTTCCTTCATGGAAACTCCCCCCTTTTCCGCCCATCCTATGAAATGATGGGAGAAAAGGTGTGGTCTCTCTTTATTTTCACAAGCTAGTGTGTTACAATATAACTCAATCCATGTTTTTCCCATAAGAAAGGAGCCGCCATGTCCAAGTTTTATGATAAACCCTCCAGCGACCTGCTGTACCAGGCCATGCTGGAGCTCCACAGTGTGGAGGAGTGCCGTGAATTTTTGCAGGACCTGTGCACCGTATCAGAATTGAAGGCCATGGAACAGCGCATGGAAGTGGCCATGCTGCTGGATGACGGCCTTATCTACAGCGAAATTCTGGAGCGCACCGGTGCCTCCAGCGCCACCATCAGCCGGGTAAACCGGTGTCTTCACTACGGGGCTAACGGTTATCGGACCATCCTGCCCCGGCTGAAGGAGCGGCAGAAATGAACAGCTATGATTTCCTGGCGGGCTGCTATGACGAGTTTACCACCGATGTAGGCTACTCCGCCTGGGCTGACTATATTGAGGCCCATTTCCGCCGCCGGGGACTGCCGGGCAAAACGGTACTGGATCTGGCCTGCGGCACCGGTTCTCTCACGCGGGAGCTGGCCCAGCGGGGTTATGAGATGATCGGTGTGGACCTGTCCCCGGAGATGCTGGCCGAGGCCGCAGAGAAAAACCAGGATGTGGACGGCATTCCCCCCATTTTTCTGTGTCAGTCCATGGACAAGCTGGACCTGTACGGCACCATCGATGCCTGCGTGTGCTGCTTGGACAGCGTCAATTATGTCACTGACCCCAAAAAGCTGCAAAAGGCTTTTGAACGGGTTTATCTGTTCCTGATGCCCGGCGGGGTGTTTTTGTTTGATATCAACACCCCGGAGAAGCTCCGGGGCCTGGACGGTCAGGTTTTCCTGGACGAGACCGAGGACGCCTACTGCGTGTGGCGTGCCGAGTACTCCCAGCGCAGCCGCATCTGCTCCTACTTTATGGACATTTTCCGTCTGGATGAGGAGAGCGGCCTGTGGGAGCGTGGCGAAGAGCTGCACCGGGAGCGGTCCTATGAGCCCCAGGAACTGGTGGAATATCTCACTCAGGCGGGCTTTCAGGACATCCGTCAGTACGGCAACCTGAAAATGCGCTCTCCCAAACCGGGAGAGGACCGCATCTTCTTTACCGCCCGAAAAAATCCCAAGCTGACCACACAAATTTAAGGAGAATTCTTTTTATGCGCGACGAATTGGTAAGAGCCATTACCGCTGACGGCCTGGTCAAGGCCGTGGCGATCACCGGCCGGGACCTGGTAGAGCGGGCCCGACAAATCCACACCCTCCTTCCTGTTGCCACAGCCGCCCTGGGCCGCTCTCTGCTGGGAGCCTCCATGCTGGGCGACATGCTGAAAGAGGATGGTGCCTCCCTCACCCTGCAGATCAAGGGCGGCGGCCCTCTGGGCACCGTGCTTGCTGTATCGGACAACCAGGGCAACGTGCGGGGCTATGTTCAGAATCCCCACGTGGAGCTCATGGAGATCGAGCCGGGTAAGCTGGATGTCGGCCGGGCCGTGGGTACGGCGGGCACCCTCACCGTGATCAAAGACCTGAACATGAAAGAGCCCTACGTGGGCACCATCGGCCTGTTCTCCGGCGAAATCGCCGACGACCTGGCCATGTACTTTGTAGAGAGCGAGCAGATCCCCACCGCCTGCGCCCTGGGCGTGCTGGTGGGCACCGACCAGTCGGTGACCAGCGCGGGTGGCTATCTCATCCAGCTGCTGCCCGGCGCCGGAGAGGACATCATCTCCAAGATCGAGGCCGGCGTGCGCCGGGTCGGGTCTGTAAGCCGCGCCCTGGAGGGCGGTCTGGACGCCCGTGGCCTTCTGGAGGCGGTATTGTCTGACTTTGAACTGGAGATCCTGGAGACCCATCCGGTGGAGTACCGCTGCTACTGCAATCGGGACCGGGTGACCCGAGCGCTCATCAGCATGGGCCGGGAGGAGCTGGAGTCTCTGATTCAGGAGCAGGGGCAGGCGGAACTCACCTGTCAGTTCTGCGACCGGGTTTACCCCTTCACCAAAGAGGAGCTGGAGGCCCTGTTGGCCAAGATGTAAACGAACAAAGGGAGCGGAGAAATTCTCCGCTCCCTTCGTTTTGGGTAAAAAAAAGGCTGCTGTCCAAACAGCAGTCTTTTTTTCGCAAATTACTGAGCCTCCACCTTGCCGAAAGAACGGCCATTGTAGGTCAGGCAATTTTTGCACATCCGGTGAGGCAGCCGATAGGCACCGCACTTGGGGCAGGTCACGATACCGGGAGTCTCCAGCTTCCAGTGGGAGCTGCGCCGCTTATCGCGCCGGGCCTTGGACACTTTTCTCTTAGGAACCGCCATTGGTGACACCTCCTTCGGTTTGCGTGCCGTAAAGCACTTTTGGACTACTCAGCTTTCTTTATCCAACAGCTGCGCAAGCGCCGCCAATCGTGGATCCACTTCAGGTCTGCACCCGCAGGGGCCGAGGTTCAGATCGGCTCCACACTTGGCGCACAGCCCTTTGCAGTCTTCTGAGCAAAGGTTCTTTGTATCCATCGCAAGGACAAAGGCCGTGGTGACCAACTCGTCCAGATCCAGTTCATTGCCGTCCAGAAGAAAAATCTCATCTTCACTGTCCTCCTGCTCCAGCTCATCAGCCAGAAGCATGTCCAGCGCGACTACCTTCTCCCGGGAAAATTCCTTCCCACAACGGTCACAAACCAAATCCAGCTCCGAGCGGGCCGTTCCGTTCAGGACCAGAGCGCCCGCGTGGTTGACCACGCTCCCCTGGGCCAAAACAGGCCGCACGATGGGCTTACGCCCATAAAACTCCAGGTCGGACAAATCCACCTGGCATTGGAAGGATTTTTCCGCGTCCGGAACCAGAATCACATCTCTTAAATCCAGCCGCATGCGGTTCCCTCCTTCGGGGCAAGACCCCATACTCGCGTAATGGTACGGAGAGTATTATAATGAACTCTAAGGAAAATGTCAAACCTTTTTTTGCAGTTGACAAATATATTTTTTTATGATGCAATCTAATCAGAATATAACACATGTAACAAAGGACGGCAACGGTATGAAAGAATTCACCATTGCAAAAAATGACGCGGGGCAGCGGCTGGACCGCTGGCTGGCCAAGACCCTTCCCCTACTCCCCGCACCTCTGGCGCAAAAGTATATCCGACTGAAGCGGGTCAAGGTCAACGGCAAGGGTTCCAAGCGGGATGTGCGCCTGCAGGTGGGAGACGTGTTACAGCTCTATATCAACGATGAGTTCTTTGACCGCCCCACCCCGGAAAACGCCTTTCTCTCCCTCTATCAGCCCAAGCTGAATATTTTATATGAAGATGAGCACATCCTTCTCTTGGACAAGCGGCCCGGTCTGGTGGTCCACCCTGACGAGACGGAACGGGTCAACACGCTGCTCACCCACATCCAGGCCTACCTCTACCAGAAGAAGGAGTGGTCCCCCTATAAGGAAAACTCCTTCGCCCCCGCTCTGTGCAACCGCATCGACCGCAACACTGGCGGTATCGTCATCGCCGCCAAGACTGCCGAGGCCCTGCGGGTGATGAATCAAAAGATCAAGGACCGGGAGCTGAGCAAGTTCTACCTGTGTGCCGTCCTGGGCCGTATGGAGCCCCGGGAGGGCAAGCTGGAGGGATTCATCTGGAAGGACGAGGTGAAAAAGCAGGTCTACGTCCGCAGCCGTCCCCAGCCCGGAGCCAAAACCGCCATTACCTTATATAAGACTCTGGCGGTACAGAACGGACTGTCCCTGGTGGAGTGCGACTTGATCACCGGGCGCACCCATCAGATCCGCGCCCAGTTTGCCGCCGCCGGCCACCCCCTGCTGGGCGACGGTAAGTACGGCAGCGAGCGGGAAAACCGGAAATACGGCCGCCACGGCCAGGCTCTGTACTCCTACCGCCTGGAGTTCCGCTTTACCACCGACGCCGGACCGCTGGAGCACCTCAACGGCCGCAGCTTCCAGGTGGAGGATGTGGATTTTCTGGCGGACTACTTCCCCGGCTTTCACCTCTCCGGTCAGGAGGCGTAACGCTTCTCCAATCTGCGTCCGTCCCCATTTTTTACGGAATTTTCTCCTATTTTTTCTTCTTTTTTGCCTCAGGTCCCCGATTCTCCTTAATTCGCGTTTTTTCTCCTTCAAACAGCGGTTTTCCTGCTGTTTTTGCCTCCTAAAATTCCCCGATGTTTTCGACAAAATCCATTGACATTTTTATAGGAAACAGATATAGTGTATCTCGCTATCCGTGACTACCCAGGGGGCTTTGCACCCTTTTGGGGTGATATAACAAGGGAGCTGACATTTTTATTATAAAACAGAAATGGGGGAGGATATATGTCTAAGGAGTTGATCCGCCTGTCAAACTGCACCATGGCCTTTGACGGCGACGTGGTCCTTGACAACATCAACCTTTATATCAACGATCAGGAATTCCTCACGCTGCTGGGTCCCAGTGGGTGCGGCAAGACAACCACGCTTCGTATCATCGGTGGTTTTCAGACGCCTACCCAGGGGGACGTATTTTTTGACGGCGTGAGGATTAATGATGTTCCGCCTCATAAACGGGCGATCAATACGGTTTTCCAGCGCTACGCCCTGTTCCCCCATTTAAATGTATTTGAAAATATCGCCTTTGGTCTGCGCATCCCCAAGGTGGACCCGGAGACCAAGCGCAAGGTCAAACTGCCTGAGCAGGAGATCCATGACCGGGTCATGGAGATGCTCCACGTGGTCAACCTCAACGGATTTGAGAAGCGCTCTGTATCCTCTCTGTCCGGCGGACAGCAGCAGCGCGTGGCCATCGCCCGCGCTCTGGTCAACCGACCCAAGGTCCTGCTGCTGGACGAGCCTCTGGGCGCACTGGACCTGCGCCTGCGCAAGGACATGCAGAATGAGCTTAAGCGCATCCAGCAGGCCATGGGCATCACCTTTATCTATGTCACCCACGATCAGGAGGAGGCCCTGTCCATGTCGGACACCGTGGTGGTCATGGACTCGGGCAAGATCCAGCAGATCGGCACTCCTGAGGATATTTACAACGAGCCGAAAAACGCCTTCGTGGCCGACTTCATCGGTGAGTCCAACATCATTGACGGCATCATGCGCGCCGACGGCGTGGTGGAAATCTTCAACCGCCGCTTCCAGTGCCTGGACAAGGGCTTTGAGAAGGACGAGCCAGTGGACGTGGTCATCCGTCCCGAGGATGTGGACATTGTAGATGAGGCGGCGGGCCAGCTCAAGGGCACCGTCACCAACGTTACCTTCAAGGGAATGCACTACGATATCATCGTAGACTTCTATGGCTTTAAGTGGCTCATTCAGACCACCGACTTCTGCCCCGAGGGCTCCCACATCGGCATCAAGATTGATCCCGACGGCTTCCACGTGATGAAAAAGAGCCACTATTCCGGCATGTTTGGCGACTATTCCTCTTACAGTGAGGAGTATGACGAGATCGGCGACGCCACCTACGATCCGGACCAGGAGGAAGACCCTCGGGAGGACCCGGATGAAGAAGAATAAGCTGGCTCTGTTCTCCATCCCCTATGTAATTTGGATGGCTCTGTTTGTGGTGGCCCCCATCATCATGGTGGTCATCTACGCCTTTACCGCCGCGCCCCCGGACGGCGGCTTTACTCTGGCTAACTTCTCTCGCATGGGCGACTACGCTGTGGTCTTTGCCCGCTCCTTCCAGCTGGCCATCATCGCAACCTTGATCTGTGTGCTCATCGGCTATCCGGTGGCCTACTTTATGGCCAAGGAGGGTCCCGGCTTCCAGCGCACCGCCATGATGATCATCATGCTGCCCATGTGGATGAATTTCCTTCTGCGCACCTACTCCTGGCTGGCCATTTTGGAGAAGAACGGTTTCCTCAACCAGTTTTTCTCCGCCATCGGCCTATTCAATCTCATCAACAACATCTTCGGCACCGATATCACCTACTTTAAGATGATCGGCACCTCGGGCGCTGTGGTGCTGGGCATGGTATATAACTACCTGCCCTTTATGATCCTGCCCATCTACTCTGTCATCATCAAGCTGGACCACTCCCTGCTGGAGGCCGCCCGGGATCTGGGCGCCAGCTCCACCGTGGTGTTCCGCCGGGTCATCTTCCCCCTGTCTCTGCCCGGCATTCTGTCCGGTGTGACTATGGTCTTTGTCCCGTCGGTTTCTACCTTCGCCATCTCCCGTTTGATGGGCGGCGGCACGCAGATGATGCTGGGCGATCTCATTGAGCTGCAATTCCTGGGCGGTGCGTATAATCCCTATCTGGGCAGCGCCATCGCTCTGGTGATGATGGTCATCGTCATCATCTGCATGTATGTGATGAACCGCTTCGGCGAGGGAGAAGAGGAGGCGATGCTGCTGTGAACAAGAAAAATTCCTTCGGCAGCCGCCTGTTCATGGGACTGGTGTTTCTGTTTCTGTACGCCCCCATCCTGCTGCTGATCATCTTCTCCTTTAACGCGGGCAACAGCAGCGCGGTATGGAAGGGCTTCTCCCTGAAATGGTACGTGGAGCTCTTCCAGGATCGGCTGATCATGCAGAGCGTCTACACCACCCTGCTGGTTTCTGTGCTGGCCACTCTCATTGCTACTGTGGCAGGCACCTTCGCTGCCATCGGCTTTTATAATATGAAGCGCCGCTGGCGCAATCCTCTGCTCACCATCAACAACATCCCCATGATGAATGCGGATATTGTCACCGGTGTGAGCCTGTGTCTGCTCTTTGTGGCAGCCTTTGGGGCCTGGAACGGCTTTGTGACCTGGATGGAGGAGACCTACCGGCTCACCGCTCCCCGGCTCTACCAGGGCTTTGCTACCCTGCTTATCGCCCACATCACCTTCAACATCCCCTATGTGATCCTGTCGGTCAGTCCCAAGCTGCGCCAGATGGACAAGAATCTCATCGACGCGGCGCAGGACCTGGGCTGCACCTGGATGCAGGCGTTCTGGAAGGTGGCTCTGCCTGAGATCAAGCCGGGTATCGTCTCCGGTATGCTCATCGCCTTTACCATGAGCATCGACGACTTTGTCATCTCCTACTTTACCGCCGGTGCTACCACTTCCACCCTGGCCATGGCTATTTACAGCATGACCAAAAAGCGGGTCAGCCCGGAGATCAACGCCATCTCCACCCTGCTGTTCGGCGCGGTACTTCTGCTGCTGGTCATTGTCAACGTGTTGGAGGCCCGGCAGGAAAAACAGCAGGCCAAAAAACTTTCCTGATCTCCCGGCCCTGAGCCTTGAGATAATTCTGATTTGAAATTGGAGGAATGGTCTATGAAACGAATGACCGCCTTTGCCCTTACCGCTTCTCTGGTGCTGGGTCTGGCCGGCTGTGCCATGGATGATCCCGCTTCCAGCGGAAGCCAGGGCGGCAACGGCTCCACCGGCAAGCGTGAGGTCAACGTGTGCAGCTGGGGCGAGTATATTGACACCGATCTGATCACTGAGTTTGAGAAAGCTACCGGTATCAAGGTTAACTACACCACTGCCGAGAGCAACGAGGCTCTGTATGCCAAGCTGGCCGGCGCCAACTACGATGTGATCGTCCCCTCGGACTACATGATCTCTCAGCTCATTGAAGAGGGCAAGCTGGCCGAGCTCAACTATGACAACATCCCCAACTTCTCCAAGATCGACGACCGGTTCAAGAATCTGTCCTACGATCCCGAGAACAAGTACACCGTCCCCTACACCTGGGGCACCGTGGGTATCATCTACAACTCCACCATGGTGGACGAGCCCATCACCAGCTGGGACGCCATGTTCGACACCAAGTACGCCGGCAATGTGCTGATGTTCAACAACTCCCGTGACGCTCTGGGCATCGCCCTGATGGATCTGGGCTACTCGGTCAACACCGACAGCAAAGAGGAGCTCCAGCAGGCCTACGATCTGCTGGCTGAGGCCAAGGCCAACGGCGTGTATCAGGGCTTCGTCATGGACGAGGTGTTCCAGAAGATGGAGCAGGGCAACGCCGCTATCTGCGCTTACTATGCCGGTGACTACCTCACCATGCTGGAGAACAATCCCGACCTGAAGTTCGTTGTTCCCGAGGAGGGCTCCAACTGGTTCGTGGATGCCATGTGCGTGCTGAAGGACGCTCAGCACAAGGAGGAAGCGGAGGAGTGGATCAACTTCATGTGCTCCACCGAGGCTTCTCTGCGGAACATGGACTACATCTGGTACGCCTCTCCCAATGCTGAGGCTCTGGAGCAGTATCCCGAGTACTATGAGGAGACCTACGGCGAGCCCCTGGACATGGAGCTCTACGAGATCATGGCCGCTCCTCAGACTGTTCTGAACAACTGCGAAGCCTATCTGGTTCGTCCTCTGGAAACCCGTACTCTGTACAACGACCTTTGGACCAGCCTGGGCATCCAGTCCTGACCAATCCGTCCGCGCTCTCAGCAATGAGAGCGCGGACTTTTTTCCTGTTTACACTTTATTCACTCTTTTGTCTTAATTTCGTGATGATTTCCCTCAGTAGTGTGGTATCCTATGGATGGATCAAGGATCCAGATGTTTTCCCCTTCTTGACTGGCGGCAGGTTTCCCTCCATTCCTGCCGCAGGAGCTGAGGTCCCGCACACCTCTCCTCCACCAGGCTCCGGCTGCGCCGGATCAACCTGATACTTTGGCGCTGTGCGCCTCACTGTCACCCGGACCGGGCATCGGTCTGCTCCGGGTGACAGACCAAATGTTCTCCGGTCTGGTTTTCCAGGCCGGTTTTTTGATGTCCTTTTACAATATGAAGTTTCCTTCATATTTCTCTTGACACCAAGAGTTTCTTGCTGTAATATGAAGTTAACTTCATACGAAGTATACTTCACATTTAAGCAAGGGGGCATGTCATGAAGACGCGCATTAAAGAGCTGCGCACCCAGCTCGGGTTAACACAGCAGCAGCTGGCTGATCTGGTCCATGTGTCCAACCGCACCATCATTTCCATTGAGAAGGAGCAGTACAGCCCCTCTCTCATGCTGGCTTATCGATTGGCCCAGGTCTTCCACACCACGGTGGAGGAGCTGTGCTGTCTGAAAGAAAACAAAGAATGGGAGGATCAATGCTATGAAAATCAAAAATAAGCGTGCCTTGGCTTCTGGCGTGATAGCAACTGCGGTTGGTATTCTGGCTCTATCCGCATGGGCTGCCGGAGCAGGCAACCGCTTTCTCCTGGCCGCAGTGCTGCTGGCCGCTTTAGCTCTGGTCAATTATTCCCGTTCACTCAGCCAAAAAGGTGTTCTGGAGGAGTTGGAACAGCAGGCAGATGAGCGGGACCGCTACCTGGTCATGAAAACCAGCCACATTTTGCTCCAAATCACCAACTATGTGCTGTGTGGCGCAACCTTTCTCTTTTTAGCTGCCTATGGGGCATGGAAGTCTCCGATCCTTCTGGCAGTAGCCATCACCCTTTGCGCTATACTGCTGTTCTTGTTTATTGGGACGCTGATCATCAACACAAGGCTGGAACATCAAGAATAAGAAAACTGCGGGCTTTCGGCGCTGATACACCGAAAGCCCGCGGCATTTTTATTGGATTCTGGAATAAGTCACGTAGTGATAGGAGATCCCATCCTGCTCCAGGCTCTCGCTCTCCTCGCTTACCTCCCACTCGCCCGACTGGTCCAAATTGGGGAAGTAGGTATCGGCAGGAAAGCCGGCATGGATTTTTGTGACATAAGCGGTATCACAGTAGGGAAGCAGCTGCTCATAGACTGAAGCACCGCCAATCACAAAGGCGTCTCCGTCCGCTTGCTTTACCAGCTCCTCCACAGAGGAAAACACTTCGGCTCCCTCCGCCTGGAATTGAGGATTCCGGGACAAAATCAAATTGCGGCGGTTCTTCAACGGCCGCCCTCCGGGAAAGGTTGCCAGAGTCTTGCGGCCCAGAATCACAGTATGGCCGCTGGTAAGCGTCCGGAACCGCTTCAAATCCTCCTTCAAATAGACCAGCTGATCCCCATCCTTTCCGATGGCCCAGTTCTGGTCCACTGCGACGATCAAATTCATTTCGTCCCCCTCCTTATACTGCCACCGGGATCTTCTCCTCCAGGGGATGGGCCTGATAGCCCTCCAGGCGGAAGCTGTCCTTGGTAAAGGCGTAGAAGTCTGTGACAGACTTGTCCATGATGAACTTAGGTGCATCATAGGGCTTGCGGGCAATGATTTCCTCTACAATGGGCACATGGCGGTCATAGATGTGGGCATCGGCAATGACATGGAGCAGCTCTCCCGCCTCCAGACCGGACACCTGGGCAAACATGTGCAGCAGTACTGCGTACTGCATCACGTTCCAGCCGTTGGCGGTAAGCATATCCTGAGAGCGCTGGTTCAGGATCCCGTTGAGGGTATTGCCGCTGACGTTGAAGGTCATGGAATAGGCGCAGGGATAAAGCGCCATCTCACTGAGATCATGGTGGTTATACAGGTTGGTGAGGATGCGGCGGGAGCCGGGATCGTGCTTGAGGTCCCAGAGCACCTTATCCACCTGGTCCATATCCCCCTGGGGATAGTGGTGCTTCACGCCCAACTGGTAACCGTAGGCCTTGCCGATGGTGCCGTTCTCATCGGCCCAGGCATCCCAGATGTGGCTGCTGAGCTGATGGACGTCGTTGGACTTCTTCTGCCAGATCCATAACAGCTCGTCCACTGCGGACTTTAAAAACTGCTTGCGCACCGTGATGATGGGAAACTCTTTGCGCAAGTCGTAGCGGTTGACTACCCCGAAAAGCTTGATGGTGTGGGCAGGGGTACCGTCCTCCCAGCGAGGACGGACGGGGCGGTCGGTATCCCACACGCCCTTACTTAAAATATCCTGACAAGTTTGAATAAATACCTGGTCGGCGTAGCTCATGGCTCTTTCTCCTTTTGTACTTGGGGATAATGGAAACCTTTTAACTGTATTTTTCCTTCAAAAGGCCAAATTTTTTCATTATATTTTAACACAGGGGACGGCGGGATACAAGCCCGCCGTCCCCTGCCGGATCAGATTCCTTTATATTTCCTTCGTGTGGCCATTCCGCCCCGAATATGTCTCTGCGCCTTGTTTTCATCCAAAATTCCCTTTACCTGAAGATAGAGAGGTCGATTAAAGGCCGGCAGACGTTCTGACAGATCCTTATGTACGGTGGATTTGCTGATGCCAAATTTCCGGGCGGCAGAGCGGACGGTTGCTCCATTTTCGATGATGTACGCCGCCAATTTACAGGCGCGTTCCTCGATATTTCCTTTCAAATCCTTACACTCCCTCTCCCGTTTTGCCACAAGATATATATGTGGCCGGAGAGAGTACCATGCCTGTACGCGCTGGAAATCCCCCGGATTTTCCCTCTTCTTTTCGATTTGAATATCTATCCCAAGGGCGGCATATGCTATTGCGGGTGATTCAAATATGAAACAGCATTCATGGAAAACATACGCCGCCTGGATTCTGTTTACCGAAGCGGTGGGCGGCCTGTCCGGCTGGCTGACCCGAGACGGAGCCAAAGCTTACAGTGAAAGCATTATCCAGCCCCCGCTTTCCCCTCCCGCCCTTGTATTTCCCATCGTCTGGGGAATTCTGTTCGCTCTGATGGGCATCGGGGCAGCTCGGATCTATCTGGCTTCTCCCTCTCGTGAGCGCACCAACAGCTTGCGCATATTTCTGCTCCAGTTAGCCTTCAATTTCTTTTGGAGCATTCTGTTTTTTAACTTTCAAGCCTTCGGCGCTGCACTGGTCTGGCTGGTGATTTTGTGGGGATTAATTTTATGGATGATCACCTCGTTTCATAAGGTAGATCCGTTGGCTGCCTGGCTTCAGGTCCCCTATCTGCTCTGGGTCACCTTTGCGGCCTATTTGAATTACGGTGTATGGATTTTAAACTAAAAAGGAGGCCCGGCAGGTAACGCCTGCCGGGCTTCTTCCCTTTTGCTTAGTTATTCTCTCCGAAAAACAGAGCCATATCTTCTTCCACGGTACCAATGCCAGCGATACCGAAATTCTCCACCAGCACCTTGGCCACATTGGGGCTGAGGAAGGCGGGCAGAGTGGGACCCAGGTGGATATTCTTCACTCCCAGATACAGCAGGGCCAGCAGTACGATGACCGCCTTCTGCTCATACCAGGCAATGTTGTAGATAATGGGCAGCTGGTTGATGTCCTCCAGTCCGAAGACCTCCTTGAGCTTCAGGGCAATGACCGCCAGAGAGTAGGAGTCGTTGCACTGGCCCGCATCCAGCACCCGGGGAATACCGCCGATGTCCCCCAGATCCAGCTTGTTGTACTTATACTTGGCGCAGCCGGCGGTGAGGATCACCGCGTCCTGAGGCAGAGCCTTGGCAAACTCGGTGTAGTACTCCCGGCTCTTGGCGCGGCCGTCACAGCCCGCCATAACCACAAACTTCTTGATTGCTCCAGACTGCACCGCCTCTACGATCTTGTCCGCCAAAGCCAGCACCTGGGCGTGGGCGAAACCGCCTACGATCTCGCCCCGCTCGATCTCCTGGGGCGGCTCGCACTTCTTGGCGTGCTCAATAAGAGCAGAAAAATCCTTTTTCTCTCCAATGCTGCCGGGAATATGCTTACAGCCGGGGTAACCCGCCGCGCCGGTGGTGTACAGCCGGTCCTTGTAGCTGTCCTTGGGAGGCACGATGCAGTTGGTAGTCATGAGAATGGGGCCGTGGAAGGTCTCAAACTCCTCCTTCTGCTTCCACCAGGCGTTGCCGTAGTTGCCCACAAAGTTGGGGTACTTCTGGAAAGCGGGATAGTAGTGGGCGGGGAGCATCTCACTGTGGGTATATACGTCCACCCCGGTGCTCTGGGTCTGCTCCAGCAGCATCTCCAAGTCCCGCAAATCGTGACCAGAAACCAAAATGCCGGGGTTCTTGCCCACACCGATGGATACTTTGGTGATCTGGGGGTTTCCGTAGGCCTGGGTGTTTGCCTTGTCCAGCAGTGCCATCCCCTGCACGCCGTACTTGCCGGTCTCCATGGTCAGGGCAACCAGATCGTCTGCGGACAGGCTGTCATCCAGAGTGGCCGCCAAGACCCGCTGGAGAAAAGCATCCACCTCGCCGTCGTCCTGAAGCAGGGCATTGGCGTGCTTGGAGTAGGCGGACAGGCCTTTCAAGCCGTAGGTGATGAGCTCCCGCAGGGAGCGGATGTCCTCATTCTCTGTGGATAGCACACCTACCTGAGCGGCCTTGGCTTCCCAGCTGCCGGTTCCGTCCCACAAGGCGGCCAGAGGCAGCTGATCCTTGTGCTCCACCTGGGCCAGCAGCTTTTCCTTCACCGCCAGGGTATCCCGGATGCGAGCCTCAATGGCCTCTTTATCAAAGTTGGCATTGGTGATGGTCGTGAACAGGTTCAGGGTGATGAGATGGTTGATCTCCCCCTCCACCGCCTCCCCCTGGGCACGAAGAGCCGTGGTCACGGCAGACAGGCCTTTCGTTACATAGACCAGCAGATCCTGCATCGCAGCTACATCCGGCTGCTTGCCGCACACGCCTACACGGGTACAGCCGGTGCATCCGGCAGTCTCCTGGCACTGATAACAAAACATCTTGGGCTGCATAAATAGGTCCTCCTAATTTTGTCCTGCGCGGCAGTTTCGCCGCGGAATGGGCTTGACTTTCGAAACATACTATACTAAATTGTTTCTAACAATTCCGTTGTTATACCAACAAAAGGAGGGTCTTCATGGATTTTCTTTTTCTAACGGAAACCCCTCTGTTCCGGGGAACCACCGCTCAGGATCTGGAGGCCATGCTGGCCTGTCTGGGAACGGACGTGCGCAGCTATGAGAAAGGACAAATGATTTACCGGGCCGGGGAAGTGATTTCCTCGCTTGGGGTCATGCTGTCCGGCAGCGCACTCATTGAAAATGATGACATCTGGGGCAACACCACGGTGCTGGACTGCGTGGGTCCAGGACAGATTTTTGCAGAGACCTACGCCTGTACGCCCGATGAGCCGCTGATGGTCAACGTGGTAGCCGCCGAAGCGGCTCAAATCCTGTTTCTCAACGTGAGCCGGGTCCTGCAGGTATGCCCCAATGGCTGCGGCCACCATAACACTTTGATCCGCAACCTGCTTGCCCTCTCCGCCCAGAAAAATCTGAACCTGTCCCGAAAGATTTTCCACACCTCCCCCAAAACCATTCGGGGCCGCCTGCTCTCTTATCTGTCCTATCAGTCCATGCGCAGCGGCAGTTCTTCCTTTACCATTCCCTTTAACCGTCAGCAGTTGGCCGACTATCTGAATGTAGATCGCAGTGCCCTGTCCAATGAGCTGAGCAAGATGCAGCGGGATGGGCTCATTCAGGTCGAACGAAACCGTTTTGTCCTACTGGGGGTCTGACTGCAAAAACAGGACATCCTCTCGGATGTCCTGTTTTTCATACGTTCTATTTCCAATACCGCCTCAGCAAAAAACAAAAAGGACATCCGAATGGATGTCCTTTTTGTGGTGCGCGAGGCGGGAGTCGAACCCGCACGCCCTTGCGAGCACTGGCACCTGAAGCCAGCGAGTCTACCAATTCCACCACTCGCGCGTGGTTTGGAATGCACCGTTTGCTCAGTGCATGAGATATACTACCACATCCTCCCTCCCGTGTCAACACTTTTCTTTCTTCATCGACCATTTTTTCTTTTCCTGACACTGTGCCACCGGGAGCGGCATCGTTTTGTACGATTCCGTTTCCCCATATATTATATTCTAATTTCTACTAAATCGGCTTTTTTCACCCTTTCTTCTCCCATTTTCGCAAGGAGCAGTCAAAAAAAGTTTTCCAAAAAACTCCTGTTTGTTAAAATTCCACATTGACTTTCCGGCTGATCCCGGGTACAATACGCTCAAATATTTTAATTAAATAATTTTAACTAAAATATTTTAAATTAAATTTTTGAACAATCGAGAGGAGAATTTCCCATGTTTGAGAAAGTCCGTGACATTATTGTTGATACTCTGAGCTGCGAGATGGACGAGGTTACCATGGAGGCCAGCCTGTCTGATGATCTGGGCGCCGATTCCCTGGACGCCGTGGAGCTGAACATCGCTCTGGAGGAGCAGCTGGGTCTGTCCATCGCTGACGAGGATCGCCCCAACATGAAGACCGTGGGTGACATCGTGCGTTACCTGGAGGCCCTGGAGGGCACCAAGGACAACCGCATCTAATTCTTAAGAGGTGAACTTCCATGGAACTGGAATCCATTTATGCGCTGATGGAGCGCTTTGAGCGCTCCTCCATCTCCGGCCTAGAGCTGGAGCAAAACGGCACCCGGCTGAAGCTGGAGAAGGCCGTGGCTGTGGCTGCCGCCCCGGTTGCGGCCGCTGCTCCTGTGGCTGCTCCCGCTCCCGCGGCTGCCCCTGTGGCCGGTCAGCCTGCCCAGGCAGAAGAGGGCGAATACATCAAGGCGCCCCTGGTGGGCACCTTCTATACCGCTGCCGGTCCCGACGCCGCCCCCTTTGTTCAGGTGGGCGACAAGGTGCAGAAGGGCCAGACGGTGTGCATCCTGGAGGCCATGAAGGCCATGAGCGAGATTCCCGCTCCCATGGACTGCGTCATCGAGGAGGTCCTGCTGGACAACGGAAGTCTGGCCGCCTTTGACGCCCCCCTGTTCCGCGTGCGGAGGGTATAAGATGTTTCAGCGTGTTTTGATTGCCAACCGCGGCGAGATCGCGGTACGTATCATGCGCGCCTGCCGGGAGCTGGGCGTGGAGACGGTGTCGGTCTATTCTCAGGCCGACGCCGACGCCCTCCACGTCCAGCTGGCTTCCCAGGCGGTGTGCATCGGTCCGGCCAAAGCGTCGGACAGCTATCTGAATGTGGACGCTCTGCTGACCGTAGCGAAGGAGACCGGCTGTGATGCCGTACATCCCGGCTACGGTTTTCTCTCAGAAAACGCAGATTTTTCCGACCGCTGCACCCAGATGGGTCTTGCCTTCATCGGTCCTTCCGGTGATGTGATCCGCATGATGGGCAATAAGTCTGCGGCTCGTGAGCTGATGCAGAAGCACAACGTCCCGGTGGTCCCCGGCTCGGACGGAGCGGTGGAGACCGCCCAGCAGGCCCAGGAGATCGCCGAAAAAATCGGCTACCCTGTGCTGGTCAAGGCCAGCGCCGGCGGCGGCGGCCGTGGTATGCGCCGGGTAGACCGCCCTGAGGACCTGGAGGCTAAGTTCCAGGAGGCTCGTGCGGAAGCTCTGGCCTGCTTCGGAGATGGACAGCTCTATCTGGAGAAGCTGATTCTCAACCCCAAGCACATTGAGTTTCAGATCCTGGCCGACCGCCATGGCAATGTGATCCATCTTGGCGAGCGTGACTGCTCCATCCAGCGCAAGAATCAAAAGCTGGTGGAGGAATCCCCTTCTAAGATTCTCACCCCCGCACTTCGGGAGGCCATGGGCCAGGCCGCGGTCACCGCTGCCCGGGCTGCCGGCTATGAAAACGCCGGCACCATCGAGTTTGTGGTGGACCAGGAAGGTCATTTCTACTTCATTGAGATGAACACCCGTATTCAGGTGGAGCATCCGGTCACCGAGATGGTCACCGGCATCGACCTGGTACGGGAGCAGCTGCGCATTGCCGCTGGGCTGCCTCTGTCGGTCAAGCAGGAGGACGTTGTCCTCCGGGGCCACGCTATGGAGTGCCGCATCAACGCCGAGGACCCCACTCAGGACTTCCGCCCCGCGCCGGGCACCACCCGTTTCGTCCACTTCCCCGGCGGCCCCGGGGTGCGGGTGGACTCCATGCTGTATAACGGCTATGAGGTATCTCCCTACTATGATTCTCTGGTGGCCAAGGTCATCGTCCACGCCCCCACCCGTCTGGAGGCCATCCGGCGCATGCGCCGCTGCCTGGAGGAGATGATCATTGAGGGATACCCCACCACCGCCGATTTCTGTCACCTGATCCTGCATCACCCCGACTTTGTAAAGGGCCAGTATGATACAGGATTCTTGGCCGCCCATCAGGACGAGCTGCTGGGCTGGGATAAGGAGGACTAAATGCAACCACTGTTTCGTTCCCGCCGGGACCGGCTGGACCGACTGCGCCGTCAGCGGGAGCAGGCCGTGGAGGCCGCCGCCAAGCGCTCTGACCTTCCCTCCGGCGGCTCTCAGACCTGTCCAGGCTGCGGCCGGGAGTGCCAGAACCAGGAGCTGGTGAAAACGGAGTATGTCTGCCCCCACTGCGGGTATCACCTGCCTATCGGGGCCTACCTGCGTCTCTCTCTGTTGCTGGATCCCTTCACCTTTCAGGAGCTGTGGCCCGAGCTCACCGCCCCCAACGCCCTGGACTTTCCCGGCTATGAAGGCAAGCTCACCGCCCAGCGGGAAAAGACCGCTCTGAGCGATGCGGCGGTGGCCGCTGTTGGAAAGCTGGACGGCCGCCAGGCGGTGTTCGCTGTTCTGGACAGTCGCTTCTTCATGGGCAGCATGGGCGTGGCCGTGGGCGAGAAGATCACCCGGGCCGTGGAATACGCCCAGAAGCACAAGTTGCCTCTCATCATCTTTTCCGCCAGCGGCGGCGCCCGGATGCAGGAGGGAATCCTCTCCCTTATGCAGATGGCCAAGACCAGCGCCGC